>ERZ791765.1709-NODE-1709-length-11424-cov-31.161844_pt1 | contig 11424 bp, 14 predicted proteins | sample MGYA00509949_ERZ791765 | MGnify/ENA primary metagenome ERZ791765 (study PRJEB30046, sample SAMN00791980) | human gut metagenome | study: EMG produced TPA metagenomics assembly of the A metagenome-wide association study of gut microbiota in type 2...
AAACTATATAACCTTATAGGATTTCCTTCTTTCATTTCAGGCTTATAAAGTGCTTCTCCATACATATAGTCTACCTGCCCATATATCAGCGTTTTTCTATCCTTCTCCCATTCAAAAGCAGATAATGTAAGTCCCTTTTCTCCTGCATCCCATAACTTGCAAGGGAAGCCCTAATATCCGGCTGTAATTGTGTTACCATCCTTTTCACCTACTTATAAAATTCATCATCAACTATATGGAATGTCTCAAGGTACTCATCAAATATTTTTAAATTCACAAGTACTAGCTGACCTAACTTATAGATTGCTTTGGCATCTTTAGCCATCTGCATAAACTTTGATACACTCATATGATACATTTCTGCTCCTTCGCTATATCTTACAAACTTTGTATTACCATTCTTCTTAAATTCCTGATACGCCTTTGTGTGTTCCATATTAATCTCCTTTCGCTATTTCAGCTGTTCCTATAACGCAAAAAGAGGACATCTTCTAAATTTCTTTAGAAAATGTCCTCTAAGTAATACAATCTTTAATTTTTCAGACTAAGCAATCTGTACTAACGTGTATTGACCTTTATTTGACTATAAGTTTTTTTGGTCAAAACTTGGTCAAATGACCTTGACCAATCAAATTTTGGATTGTCAACACTTTTTCAGACAAATTTTTTTAGGTTATTTTTCCGATATTGTACAGGCGTTTGATACCCTAAGGAAGAATGTATGCGGTGATGATTATACCAGTTTACATAATCCCATAGTTTTATCTTCAGTTCTTCCTGCGTATGGAATGTTTCATTCCATACAAATTCTGTTTTTATAATCTTGAACGTAGCTTCTGCCACTGCATTGTCATAAGGACATCCCTTATGGCTCAGGGAGCGTTCCATATGGAACGTTTCTAACAGTTCTTCAATTGTCTCGTTTTTAAATTCATTTCCACGGTCTGTGTGGAAAATATGGATTTCCGACAGATTTCCGTCTACTTTCATAAATGCCTGTTTTACAAGTTCTGCTGTTTTATGTTCTCCTGCACTGTATCCAATAATCTCCCTGTTAAAAAGATCAATCAGTACACAAATATAATTCCAGCGATTTCCTACCCTTACGTAGGTCAAATCACTTACCACTACATTGCGGTATGGCTGGTTTTGAAATTGTCGGTTCAACACATTCTCTACTTTTGATTCATTACATCTGTCTTTTTGCGGTTTAAACTGTGCTGTAGTATAGCTTGATACCAGACCTTCCTGTTTCATAATCCGTCCAATCCTGCGTCTTGATACCTGTTTCCCGCAATCAGCCAATTCTTTCTTGATCTTTCGTGTACCATAATAGTTCCGGCTTTTTCTAAAAATTTCCTGAATGTCTGCAGTGAGTTCTGATTCATCTTTTTTTGCTGCTGCTTCATAATAATAGGTGCTTCTGTTTACCTGTAGGACGCGGCACATTGCTGATACAGAGTATTTGTGGGCATTTGCTTTAATCACATTTACTTTCGTCCTAAGATCAGCGCCGCTTGTTTTAAAATATCATTTTCCATTCTTAACTGCTGGTTTTCTTTCCGAAGCCGGATCAGTTCTTCCTGCTCCGGAGTCCGGTTATCTTTTTCATGGAAAGAACCGGAATTGGATGCCTGCTTTACCCACTTGTCAAACAGGGAAGTAGCAATGTCATATTCACGGCAGATATCACATCTGCGTTTGCCGGAACGATATAGTTCCACCAGTTGCTGTTTAAATTCATCTGTATATTTGCGAGGTTTTCGTCGTTGTTTTTGTTCGGTCATAAAGAGTGCTCCTTCGTGTATTTATTATAGATTATATGACCTTAAAAAATCTGTCCAGTTAATTGTAACCTATCCATTTAGATGAATTTAATTCTCTTAATACAGCTTAGCTCCAGCAGGAATTGCGTCATCTAACATAAGCAGATTCAGTCCTTCGTGTCCGTCATACTCGTACACTGCTGAAATCAGCATTCCTTCTGATGGGATTCCCATCATCATTCTGGTAGGAAGGTTTGTGATTGCTACACATGTCTTTCCAACGAGCTGTTCCGGCTCATAGTACTCATGAATACCGCTTAAAATCGTGCGTTTCTTGTCAGTTCCATCATTTAATGTGAACTTGAGAAGCTTCTTTGACTTTGGCACTGCTTCGCAGGCTTCAATCTTTACGACTCTGAAATCAGATTTTGCAAATGTATCAAAATCTACAAATTCCTCAAAAAGAGGCTCAATTTTTACTTTTGAAAGATCAAGCTGTACGCTCTCTGCGGACACACTTGTTGTCGGCTCACTTGCTGCAGGAGCTGCTTCGGAAGTCTTAGAAGACTTCTTGTCAGAGTCTAATGACTTCATTGTCGGGACCCTTTTTGTGGTTCTTTCATACTCGACCAAGCTGGTGTTAATACTATTAAATTCTCCATATTCCAATTATCCCCCATACTTCATATTTTTGCTCTACTTTGAGTCACTTTGCGGGCAAATGATGTAAAATAGATGTAAGATATGATGTGACGCTTCGTGTGCCATTGTAAATCTGCGACGTCCCTGCTCCTTTTCAGCAAGAAGAAATTTATCAAGTACGATGGTATCTTTCGGGAAAACAAAGGGAATAATTTTTCCGTCCTGATGTACCAACAGTGGTGTTGCTCCATCTGCCAGAAAGCCAATCCTGCCTGCATCATCTTCTGCGAAAGAAGCGTATTCAATTCGTAACATAAGAAATTCTGTAATGAAATGTTCTATGTCGATGGATTGAATCACTCGATTGCTAAACTTATTAGCATAAGCTGTTATCAAGCCTTCGCTGATTTCTTCCAACTCGGCTCTTGACATATAAATACTCAAGTTGTGTCCATCTCCGACTCCACCTTGTCCGGCGGTGCAACTCCTCCGGCAAAGTTCTGTTGTATTTCCGCACTATCCAAATTGATTAGATAGCGAATTCCTTCAAGTGTTCTCATTCGTCTGTCCTCTGTTATAGTTCTTTGATGATGTGACAAGCCACACCCTGAATGCAGCACTCATCTACAATGATGTCTTTCATCTTCTTATTTTCCGGGTGGAGAATGATTTTCTTATTCTCATCATCTCGGAAGTAGCGTTTCAATGTATTCTGATTATCCACAAGGGCAACTACTATATCGCCATCATTGGCTTCTACCTGCTTTTTAACAACCACAAGGTCGCCGTCATCAATCCCTGCTTCAATCATAGACTGACCGCTTGCTCTTAATATGAAGAAATCTCCTTTGCCGAAAATGGCAGTAGGAAGTGATACATATTCTTCAATATTTTCTTCCTCATACTGAGGACTGCCACAAGGAATAGAACCTACAATCGGTGTCTGTGTCTGTTCGCCACTATACTTACGGGTCACATTGGTACGAATCTCCTGCCCGTCATACTCAATCATATTCTTCTCAGCCATCTCTACCAAGTATTTATATGCTGTACCTCTGGCAATACCAACCGCTTCAGCAATCTTTGTAGTCGATGGGGATTGTCTGTTTTGCAGGTAATAATCCTCGATGTACTTTTTTATCTCACTCATAAGTTCAGGACTCTTGCTTCTCATACCTGCACCTCGCTTTCTTTTCTATCGGAAGCAGTTTGCTTTCGATAGTTTTATTATACATGATACGAAGAAATTTTCAAGTAGGTTTTTCGCAAAAGAAAAGAGGTGTCGCAATTTGCTAACACCTCTCCATTCTTTAATATTGACTTTACGCTTTATGCAGACCATCTACATAAATGCAAATCTGCACTATTCATTCTCTTTCATATCTTCAGTAGCTTTTGTAAGCATTTGTCTGTATTGCTCTTTCAAGTTTTCCGGTGCAAGTATCTGTACCTTGCCATTAAAGCCAAACACCCAACCGAAAAAGGTTAGACTGGCTGATACTTCGGTCTGTACTCTGAAAGACGTCATATCATACGCAAGGGTTGTCACATCTTCTCCGAAACGGTCAACCATTGTTTTCATCAGGCTGTTATCACACCGTAAATCCACAAGGACTTTTTCGCCTGAGAACATAAAGAAAACTTCCTTTGTGTAATTCTCAATATCAAAATCATCAGGCATAGGAATAATGTCCTTATCCAATATCTCCGGCTTGGAAGCAATACGGTCTACCCTGAAATTGATAACTTTGCTTTTCTTCTCTGAATATCCGAGAACATAATAATAGTCCCCACACCAGAGAAGTTTATACGGACTGAGCTTATACACTTCGCCCTTGTTCTTCAGAACCTTTTTCTTTAATCCGGTATAATCGTAATACTGGAAAGAAATCTGTTTACCTGCGTTGATGGCATCGTTTATAGCGTCAATGATATAATATATCTGCTCATTATCCGGCTTAATGCGATTGACCACATAGTTATTACGCTTCAACTTTGCCACCTGCCCCGGACTGGTCATCGTATGTATCTTCTCAATCAGCGTTTCGCTTTTCTTCTTTGTAATGAACTTCGATGACTCTACTGCATCTATCAGCAGTTTCAGCTCCGGCAGTTCAAACTTTCGGCTGGCTACAAAATACTTGCTTTGCGTCGAATGAATGGTTACAATATCCAGTCCATATTCCAAAAGAGCTGCTATATCCTTCGTTATGGTTGTCCTGTGAGCAGAAATCCCATATTCCTCATTCAAAATCCCGATGAGCTGCGTTGTAGAAAGCGGGTGTTCTTCATCAGTACGCTCCAACAAGATTTTCAGTAGATATAGTATTCTTGGTTTTGCTTCCATACATTTATCCTTTCTCGAACAGACTCACCGCAAATTACAGTAAATTTCACCCGATTTCTTTTAAAATACCCATCAGTACAAAACGAGCATTGTCATATTCATAGGAACAGGTAGACAGTGTAAGCAGTCTGTCCTCATCGGATACAGTTGTCCCGGAGGTAAACAAGGAATTATCCAGCGCTGTTTTCAGCAGTCCGCTGCGTTCCTCTTTCGTTTTCTCAAATTCATACACCTTTGAATCTGACGGTGTAACATATCCGGCGATCAGCTTCACTTTATAATTCTGCTTTGGTGTGAGCAGATACAAAACAGAATGTTCTTCGTAATATTCCTGCTTACTGTATTTAGGCAGAGAGCCGAACATCGTGTTGTTTTTCATATTATGACCGTAGATAATGGTATGCAGATCAGAACAATCGGCGGCGTTTCGGTAATCCATAAAAAGCGTTCCCGCTATATTCCAAGTACCGTCAAGCAGTCGGCGAAGATAATACTCGTTATCCTTGCTCTGTACTACCGGATAGTTGATTTCGGTATCCGGGCAATAGAGCCAAGCAATAATGTCCTTGTTTTCTTCCTGCAAACGCTCAAAGTCTACCGTAATTAGTGCAGTTTCAGAAACAGGCTTTATCGCAGATTCTGTTTGTCCATTCTCCGTTTGCTGTGTTTGTGGTGCGGTTTCTACCGCTTTATCAATCAGCACATCATTCTGTCTTTGACTGTCCTGTGTTTCTTTCCAATAATCATAAATGTGATATGCAGATAAAGAAAAAACAGTTATACATACAGATAAAATCAGGATTTTCCATACCTTTTTAATAGCGTAACACCGTCCTTATTTGTCTGCTTTTTTATCATGCACCTTAGTCAGCTCATAAGTGCCGCCGATTGTTCCTTCGCCGCCGATGAGGATGAGGGTATCGCCTTTGACACTAAACTCATAGGTTGCGTCATGTGCCGATTCGTTCACAAAGTCGATATATAGCTGATTGTCCTTGATTTCATAGGTAAAATCATAATCTGCAAGGGTGAGGAGCATTGCACCGCTGCCTTTGCCGTCAAATTCATAGGCAGTAGTCCCATCAAAATCCCATTTGCCGGCAAGCGCATCTGTTCTGCCGGAGCAGCCTTTACAAATCAGCACAATAATCAGAACAACAAAAAGGAGTGCTAATAACGAAACAATCACAGCTCTTTGCCTTTTTCTTCGCTTTATTGCGGTTTTGCGTGTAGGGGAGAGATACCTGCCTTTGCTTGACTGAGCTTGTCTTTTGTATTCTGTTTGATTTGATGTGCGGGCAATCCGTTCGGTGTCAGTTGGTTTTTGGGAAATTTGCCGAGGCTGCTTATTGTTTTGCTATGCTTGATTTTGAACACTATTCTCTGACGAAGGCGAAGGTGCTTTGTCAAATGTTCTGAGTATTTCTTCAATTTCTTTTTCTTGTTCGTCCATTTGATTTCTCCTTGTTCGATTTCTTTCCGAAAATCGGCAAAGCGCTTTTTTTGCCGCCTTTCGGAAAGGGACTTCCGAAGAAATCCTTTTCGTAAGGAAAAGGCGGCAGCGGAAGCTCCGCTACCGCCATCCTTAAATGGTTAGCTATCTGTTATTTCACAGATTTTCTTTTTTAGTATAAACAGTAGTTGTCACAACTCCGAAGCCGCTGACGAACAGCAGAGCGATCCACAGCCACTCATACTGTTGTCGCCGGTCTGCGGATTCTGAACATCATCCGAAGGCTTGGTGGTATCGTCAGACTTGGTAGGAGCGGCAGGTTTGGTTGCCTTCTGACCTTCTTCGATAGTCTGAGTCGTTACTGCAGAGCCACCGGCAGAATCAAAGGTTACGGTATAGTTTTTATTTCTTTGTTGTAACAGCCTTAGCTTTTGACCAGCCTGAATAAATCCTTATGGATTTGCCGTTAATCTTAACTGTCTTATAGGTGCGAACTCTTACATAATACTTTTTCTTGCCCGAAAGCTTTGAAATTTTCTTTGATACTGTTGTATTCTTGCCTACTGTTACGGTCTTAGCCTTGCTGAATTTACTTGAGGCACTGTACTGTACCTGATAGCCTGTTGTCTGTGTAGCCTGCTTCTTCCACTTTACTGTAAACTTCTTTGAACCTGCTTTAAGTGAGGAAATACTTGTTGCCTTTGGCTTGATTGTGAAATAAAGCGTCTTTGTTCCGCTGTATTTACCCTTAAAGGTAATCTTTACTGCGTACTTGCCAACATACTTTCTGCCTTTTGCATAAGACACAGTATAGTCAGTATTCTTAACAAGTGTCTTTCCTGTTCTGTCCTTAACAATAACCTTAGGTGTTCTAACCTTTCCGTTATATGTTAATGATGTTGCTTTAAGCTTTATGCTTGATGCCTTTGTTACGGTTTGCTTTGTGGTGTGGGCAATCTTAGCAATATTGCCCCAAGATGCAAGGTCGGTTATTTCCTTTGTACCGAGTACATCTTCATAGAACTTGCCACAACCTTCGCACTTGTAGTATGCTTCCTTACCGCCCTCTGTGCAGGTGGCAGCTTTCGCAGCAACCAAAGTCAGATTGTGAGTGTGCGGTACAGTTTTGTAATATCCGCAGGTGTCGCAAACATTGTCAGAACCGTAATCGTGAGCCGCTTCGTCCTTTTTGTCGTGGCAACGAGAACATTCATGCCAGTGGTTAGTATCATCAGACTTCCATTCTGTGCCTGCGGTATGTCCGGGAGCCGGAATCTTCACACTGGTTTTATCGGTAATTTCTACCGATCCTGTTGCATCTGCGAACCACTTGTCACAGCCATCGCAGGTGTAGTATGCGGAATTGCCCGCAGTAGTGCAGGTGGCAGCTTTCGCAGCAACCAAAGTCAGATTGTGAGTGTGTTCTTCGTTTTTATTTTTGTAATAATATGTAACAACCGTTCCGTCCGAAACAATAGGCTTATTCAAGCCGTCAACCTTTATAAATTCATAATCATAAAGTGTTTTTGCCGGTGTTAAATCAAGCTTTGTGCCGTATGGCACGGTAAATGTTCCGCCGGCAGTGTTTGGAATTTCAGAGCCGTCCTCAAATTTATACTGAATTGAAACGGTTGTGTAGCGCTGTGTTTCCGTATTGTCGTCTGCAAGCACATTTCCGTTTTCATCGAGCACCTGAAATGCCACGGTATCGCCGCTCTTAAGCTGTGCATCAGACGGAATTTGATAAATAAGCGAGCAACTCTTTAAGCCTGAATTAAAGTCGCTTTTGATGTGATCCAAAGCACCGAGCGGCCAGAAATTCGCCTTATCATTCCAAACAGGAATGTCAAAGGTTTGTACTGTTTGAAGCGGATTCCCCGATGAATCGGTCGCAACGCTTCCGTCGGAGTGCTTAATCCACATTTTGAATTTTAATTGTCGTGCATTTTTATCTGAAATGTTTTGAATAACAGTTCTAAGCTCGATTTTTTTACCGTTCATATTAGTATTAAATCTGCTTTTGCTGTTGCCGCTCAAAAGTCGGTCATTGCGATTATATGTGTAATTATAATATGAACTTGTTTCAAGGTCGGTAAAATCAGACGGCTTTGAATAAGCGCCCGTATATTCCTTAACCTCGGGAGTTGCAACATAAAGGTCTACATCCTTAACAAGCTGAGACATTCGCTTGAAGCCCTGCAAACGGCAAACCTCACAGAATTGATAGTTTGTGTCTCTCATTATGCACTCATAACTTGAAACAAGCATTTTTGAGCCGTAAGCATTGCGGCAGGTATATGTGTTTCTAAAACCTAAAAGCTGTCGCCATTTTATCTTTTCCGGGTCTTCAACCGAGGAAAGATTGAGTGATTTAAGTTCCTTATCGTCAAGCAAATATCCGTCACTGTATTCATCACCGAGACCGAGCAAACCGTGTCCAAACTCGTGTGCAAAAGTTTTTGACGCACGATAACTGTCTGATGGCGAAATGAAATAATGGAAGCCGTATTCACGGTTATTATAAGCACCGCCGAAATCTGATTTTGTGTTTACAACCATAGCGAACTGAGCAATATAATCGTGAACATAATAATAAGGCTCATATTCCGAACCGGACGGAATTGTGTTTGGATCACACTTTTTTTTGATATGAGCATCGTGAATTTTCTCGATAAATTCAGGACCGATACATCTCTCAAAAATATGATTTTTCCACTGACTTCCGTGGAGATTATTAGAAATAACAGGCGAATTATATTTGTCGACTATAACATCAAAGAAGGTGCTTCCACCATTGTCAAAAGTCGATTCGGAAGCTGTGCAAAGAGCGTAAACATTGAATCTGTCGGCATAACTGCGATACGGTTCATATTTCATAGCGTCCTGCCAAAGTCGTTTGACATCATTGATGAATTTGCCCTGCTGACTTTTTGTGTATCCCTCGCCGCAAACGACAACAACCATATTTTCCGTGTCGCTACGTGTTTTTTGGATGGTATAAACAGGGATGGTAGGATTAGAATATTTTCCGTCATTTGAATACCACGGGCCGAGGGTGAGCTGAATGCTTTGCTCGGTGCTGACATTCCAATCGGGATTTGCGTCCTCGGCAGGTTCCGAAATTGTATAATCATCCTCTTGCTTATTTGGAGCAGAGCCGATATAAGGACTGCTTTGTGAGCCGCTGCCGGAAGTTGTAACAAAATATTCGGAATCGAGATAAAATGCAGGTCTTACACCCAAATCGGAATACCACGGAGCATAACGACCGACCTGACCCGATGAACTGATATAACGCATATCGTGATTGCAATCGGTAACAGGAGTGCGAAGCCAATAAGGCCAAGCCATACCGTCATTATTATACGCAACATAATAACCTTTGAGATTTTTCCACACGGCATTAGCCTGCTTTACATCAAGAAGAAAAACCTTTTCGGTTGTAGTTTCAAAATATGAACTGTCGTAGTTTGCCACCGCTTCCGAGATATCGGTGTAGTATAACAAATCCGAATTTGCGTCTCCATCAACTATGCCCTTGTTGTATTCGGGATGAGAAACGAGAGAACGCTGGGTAACGGTTTTCATTGCCGCAATTTCAGATTTTGAAAAAGCGTTGAGAAAACCCGCTTTTTCGTTGTACGCTCCCACACCGCTTACATATCCGTCTTTCGGAGGGTTGCCGCAAAGCCAATCGACTTTGCCTTCAGCTGCGGTCGAATTTAACCAAGAACGCATATTGCTGTCTTTCCAATAGTTAGAACCGTAATCATCACGCTTATAGCTTCTGCTGTGTGATTTTGAATTGCTGTTGTCATTTGTTTTGGCATCATATGCAAGGGTGTCAACAATTTTGTCTGCAAGCATAAGCGGTCCGTTATTGTCAATGCTTACACATCGCCAAAGAATTGAGGCATTGTTATACGCGCCCATTTTAACATAGTCGCCAACTTTAATATCGGGCTTTGATGCCGCCTGAATGGTCATCGGCAAAACGGAAATTGCCATGCACAATGCCAAGAATATTGCGGTTATTTTTTTCGTCATTAAGGAACTTCCTTTATAAGCTATATATTTGCTTTTATTATATTGTAAGGTGTTATATGTGTCAATCACCAGTTTACAAATTTATAAATGATAGACTTGCTGACAAATCAGCTGTTTTAAAGCCTTTGTCATAGCATTTGATTTTATATGTGTTTCGATATTTTTCACGAAAGTGGCAAAAAATATCTGGCTGCGAATGCCCTGACTTAATTCAAACCGAAACTCCTGCACACTTTTTGTGCGGTATTCAGAAAAATGTTCGTTCTGATAAGGCAGAATCTTCATGGCACAGTAACTGATATTGATCAAATTGACCAGCATTTCAATCCCTTTGCAGCTTCGCACCATATAGTTGCAAAAAGACCAGAACGTTTTCTGCTCATAGTAGCTTGTTTCAATATTCCAGCGAAATGAGTACAAAAGTAGCGGTATGTATTTCATCCGATCACTTCCAGTCTGGTTTAATGGAGCTTTTTCCTGCCATGCGCAGAAAATCTGCAGATCTTCCGGGAAAACGGTACTGAAAAACAGTCGTTTTGTACCATGTTCTTTTTCAGTGACAGTGACATAGGCAAGAACTTCTCTGTCGCCGAAGATCTTAGTCAGAACCCGACGGACACCGGTATAATAATCCCCGATCTTTTTATTGGATAATGTAAAATCTGTCTCAACAGAAAGCTGTTTTCCATGTTTGGCAGGACGTCCCCGCCGACCGGTACGTGCAGGTGCAGGATCATACATGACAGAATCAATCCTTGCATTACCGATCAGATCCAGGTTTGGATATTCATCAACGATTGATACCAGGTTCTGTTTTGTATACCAGCTGTCGCACAGGATGATGACATGATCCCTGCTGTGAAATTCAGGCATAACCTGCCGGATCATGGATGCTGCCAGTTCCAGTTTGGATTCTTTTTTCTGCCACATACGATAACCAAGCGGAACAGAAAGATAAGATACCTTATCTCCATTCCAGACAGGTACGCAAAGCATGACACTCCTTCTATATTTCATTTCTTACTGAAATATAACCTAACAGAAAAAAATAAAGATTTGATGAAGATTGCTAAATAATTCGTCTACTCTATTTTTATTCTCGTATGGAATAAACCATGCCCCGTAATTTTACTACCTACAGAAATTCTGTAGTGCAAACTACTTTGCAA
>ERZ791765.1711-NODE-1711-length-11400-cov-2.354253_pt1 | contig 11400 bp, 8 predicted proteins | sample MGYA00509949_ERZ791765 | MGnify/ENA primary metagenome ERZ791765 (study PRJEB30046, sample SAMN00791980) | human gut metagenome | study: EMG produced TPA metagenomics assembly of the A metagenome-wide association study of gut microbiota in type 2...
AAGCGGCAGACCATTCGACAGCGGAACGAGTCGAAATATTCGGGATATCCGAAACATTCGAGATGTCCGGAATATTTTTTGAGGTGGAAAAATAAGAACGAAGCAGATCTTCACAGGCGGGATCAGAGAGAAGATGCGGATCATCAGAAGAGAGGCTGTCCGCCGGATAATATTTTAAATATGCAGTGATTGCTGCCTGCTCCTGCAAGAGTATTTGCTCCTGTTGCTGCAGATACTTTTTCAGCGCAAGCTGTTCGGCGAGAGTGCGGTTCGCTTTCGGAATATAGGTCTTGGAGTGACCGTCGCCCTGATACCATTTGACGGTGGTTCCGTTGCGGGAGCAAATGAGCTTTCCGGGAGGGAGCTTCTGAAGCTGCTTCTGGATGGTACGGAGTTCCTGCCCGTTGCGGTCGCGGGCAGTGAGGATTTGTGTGTGTAAAGGTGTCATGGTATTCTCCTATTCTATAGATGGTGTGTGTTAAGAGGATCCGGTTTATTTTTATGTGCTAAAAATGACCTTTGCTGTTTTAAGTGTAGACGGGAAAGGAACGTTGGCATTTAATTGAGAAAAATTATGAATTTGGTATCACTGGGGTGCTCCGGGTGAAATGTGTTTGCAATCAGATGCGCAGAAAACAGCGTTGCTATAGTGCTTTTATTAAACCATACTACAAATGAAAAGTAAAGCGAAGGAACGAAAAAGATACCATCTCATATCAAGCCGGGAAGCACCGCATTCTGCCGTCTCCACAGCTTGACATGTCGCTTACTCCGGTTGTAAGATAAGAAACAATGAGCATGAAAAAGAACTGCGGGGAAAAGTAAATGTCAGTCACAAAACAATTTGTCAGGTATGTCACACAGAATATATTCGGAATGTTAGGTATCTCCTGTTATATCATCGCTGATACCTTTTTTATTGCGAAGGCGGCGGGAACGGACGGAATCACGGTCTTAAATCTGGTGCTGCCGATCTATAATCTTATTTTTGCCATCGGCTCGATGATCGGTGTCGGCTCTGCGACGCGCTTTACGATCTTAAGGGCGCAGGGCGGGGAGCGGGCGCACGACTATTTTTCCAATGCCATCTGTTTTGTGTGGATGATTGGAATCCTGTTTACACTTGCGGGCATTTTTATTCCGGATAAAATCATCACGCTGATGGGCGGCGATCCGGGAATTGTGGCGCTCGGAACCGGGTATACGAGAATCTTTCTGCTGTTTACGCCGTTTTTCATGATGAACTACGTCATCATGGCATTTGTGCGCAATGATAACCAGCCGTCCTTAGCGATGGCGGGAACCCTCGCGGGAAGTTTTTCCAACATTCTGTTTGACTATATTTTTATGTTTCCGCTCGGCATGGGGCTAGAGGGAGCGGCGCTCGCCACGGCGGCATCGCCGATCATCAGCATTCTGATCTGCAGCGCGCATTTCTTTGGAAAAAAGAATACTGTGCGGTTCCGGCTGCACGCGCCGTCCATCGCCCAGTTGTTCGGGGCGTGCCAGCTTGGCGTCCCGGCATTTGTGGGGGAGATTTCATCCGGTGTCATCACAACCGTGTTCAATTTCCTGATTCTCGGTCTTGTGGGAAATATCGGTGTGGCGGCTTACGGAGTGATCGCGAACTTTGCGCTTGTGGCAATGGCAATCTTTAATGGAGTGTCACAGGGAGCGCAGCCGATCGTGAGTGACTGCTACGGAAAGGGAGATGTGAAATCTGTCCGGAAAATACGAAATCTCGGACTTGTCACGGCTTTGGGCATCGCGGTAGTGCTCGTCGGAGCCGTCTATGGATTTACGGATTCTCTGGTAAGCCTGTTTAACAGTGAACATTCTGCGGAATTGGCAGCGTATGCCCACACGGGAATGCGGCTGTACTTTATCGGCTTTCTGTTTGCCGGAATCAATATTGTGGGAGCGGGATTTTTAAGCGCGACAGAACGTGCGCGGGAATCGTTTGTGACATCGGTTATGAGAGGATTTGTATGCATAATCGGCTGCTCGCTGCTTTTTGCCGCAGTATTTGGCATCAATGGCGTGTGGCTGTCGTTCCCGGCATCCGAGCTTCTCACAGCCATCGTGATGGCTGTGGTGCTCGTGCGGGATAACCGCAGACTTTAGATAAAACCGAAATGTTCCAGCGCAAGGCGGATGCCGTCTTCGCTGGCACATTTTGTTACATAGGACACCTTGTCAAAAAGCGTGGCAGGAGAGGCGTTGCCCATGGCGACACTGTTTGTCAAAGCAGTGAGCATGGGAAGGTCGTTGTTGCTGTCGCCGAAGGCATAGGCGTCCTTTTTGTCTATCCGGTAATAATCAAGCACATAGTTAAGACCGGTGGCTTTGGAGTAGCCGAGCGGAACAAATTCGCGGAAATTGCCACCCCGGTCAATGCACTCAAAATAGCGGTCACTTGTGGTACGGAAACCGGCAAGCTGCTCGGGGTGCTCAAACCATAGGACAAACTTATCACAGAAAAAATTAGGATTCTCAAGGTGCTCCGGCATCTCATAGCCGCGTTCTTCAAACGCCTCATACTGCCGTCTGGCATCCGGGTGCCGGAGCGGTCTTGCCAGATCAAAAGCAACCTCTTTCCTGGATTCAAACAGGATATCGATATCCCACTCCCTGGCTGCGAGAAGCAGCTTCATTACGGTCTCGTGCGTCTGTGCGACATGAAGGATTTCGGCACCGTCGCAGTAGATATCTGTGCCACAGCCGCAGACAAAGCCGTCAAAACCCACATCACGGAAACGCTGTTCCACATTCTGAAAACAGCGCCCGGTATTGATGAACATCAGATTCCCGTTTGCCCGCGCCGCCCGTATAGCATAGACGGCACTCTCTGGAATCGAACCGTCAATCTCGGAAGTCAGTGTTCCGTCGATATCAAAAAAAGCAATTTTCTTCATGAATAATCTCCAATGTAACAGATCTATAGAAACGGGAGTATTGTAATACTTTTTTCCTAATCTGTCAAAGGAAGTGTCCCTGCCTGCCGTGAAACACAGATATTTAACGGTTCCGTCACATAACCGTCACATTACATTCAGCTACCCTTTAGAAAGCGATGCTATCCTTACCGTGAAACATGAGAGAGGATGAAATGCCGGAAGGGAAAGGATGAAACAATGAAAATAGCGTGGGTACACAAACTCCTGGGAAAACATTCCAAAAAATTTTACGGAATACTTGCCGGGATTCTGACTGCCGCAGTTGCGGGAAGCGGAGTCGGCTATCATGTGATAGCGGCTTCGGGCACAGCGGATCAGACGGAGGAGGACACACAGATAGATGAGACAGACGGACAGGAAGACGGCAGTTTTTCCGGGACAGGAACCACACAGGTGAAAACGGAGAGCCAGCTGCCTGATTTTTCTGTGAATGCAGTGACCATGACGGTGGAAGAAGTCTACGTGGAAGCGGGAAGCATCGTGGCAGAGGGCGACGCCTTATTCAAGATCGACGATGAGAGCATGGCGGATGCAAAGGCGTACTATGAGGATGCCATTTCAGATGCGGAAACGGCACTGCAATCTGCGAAGATCGATTTTGAGAGCGGCGTGCTGGAGGCGGAGAGCGAGCTTTCCTCCACAAAACTTGCAGCGGACACCGCGCAGGATACTTATGATGCGGCAGTCAGTGAGTTGTCGGTAAAGACCAGCGAGGCGCAGGAAGCGTACGATGAGGCGGTGGAGGAGATCTCCGATTATCAGGATGACATTGACAACGGCACCTACTACACACAGGTCGGGATCAATGAAAAACAGTCGGCAGTCGATGCGGCGCAGGCGGCACTCACGGAAAAGCAGACGCAGCTTTCTGATGCACAGAGCAGCAGTCAGGCGGCAAAGGACGCATATGCAGCGGATATGGCGAACATGAAAACACAGATTGAAGCCGGAGCGTCCCACACGGATCTTGCGGCGCTGGCGGATCAGCTGGCTGCGGACTATACCGCCGTGCAGGAGGCAGCCGACGCCCTGTCGCAGAGCCAGACAGAGGCGGAGAGCGCAAACAGTGCACTGCAGCTTGCCAATCAGACATTCCAGAAGGCGGTCGAGGAATATAACACGAAGGTGACAGAGGCAAATGAGAAAATTGCGGAGCTGACAGACGAGCTGGAGGAGCTGAGTGACGCCTGCGACGAGGCAGAGCGCAATGAGACGACGGCGCAGCCGGCGCTTTTACAGCAGTATGAAGAGGCGGTTCTGGAGGGAAAATATGCAGATACCGAGTATGAAGCTTCGCTGGAAACCTTGCAGAGTGCTGTGGACGAAGCGCAGGATACGCTGGATGAGCTGAAGGAACAGCAGAGCGCACTCTTAGCGATCGAGGATGGCGTTGTATGTGCGGACCGTGACGGAACGCTTGCATCGGTGACTTACGAGGCGGGGGATACACTGATCAAAAATACCGCATTTGCAAGCTATTACGATCTGGATACGATTCTGATTTCTGTGGAGGTATCACAGAACGATATTGCAAAACTTGCGGTCAGCGACACCGTGCAGGTACAGATCAGTGGAAGCAGAATGGGAGCAATCGACGGAACCGTCTATTCCATCGCATCGGAAAAAACATCCGGCGGAAGCATGTCCAATGTGACGTATGCGGTCATTGTTGCCGTGGACAATACAGATGGCACACTTACTACTGGCGTACAGGCAACGGTGAAGTTTGAAACACAGGCGACTGGAGCCACAGAAATGGAAGAGACTAAGACCGCAGGAAAAACCGAGACGATCGGAGCGTCTGAGACAGAGGAAGCAGGAGGAAAGACAGAATGAAGAAGAAAAAGCTTTGGCTGGTGACCGGAGTGGCTGCTGCGGCAGTGCTTGCCGCAGGAACCGTCACCTTTGCATATCAGTCGGGAAGTGACAGCGAAGAGCAGGCCGTATATAAGGAAGTAACCGTGGAGAAGGGAAATCTGACGGCGGGCGTGACGGAGAGCGGCAGCGTAACGATCGGCACGCTGGAGCAGACTCTTGATTTTTCAGAGGATTCTTCCTCTGCAAGCACGCAGAACAACTCGTCCGCGCAGAACAGTGCGGGAGAAAATGCGACGTCGTCCACCAGCACGGCATCGACCCTTGAGGTGGAAACGGTCTACGTTACCGCAGGACAGACGGTTGCGGAGGGCGATCCCATCTTAAAGCTCACGGAGGAGAGCGTGGCATCCTACAAAAAAGATCTTGAGGAAGCGGTGACGGAGGCGAAGACAGCCGTCAGTGAGGCGGGCTTAAGTGCAGAAAAGCAAAAAGTATCGGCAAGTTACTCCTACAATCTGAGCACGGCGGAGGGATCTGTTGCACAGGAGACCTACGAAGCTGCCATCAAGCAGCTGCAGGAGGCTGTGGATGACGCGCAGGAAGCGGTGGATACGTCGGCGTCTCTGATCAATTACTATCAGGAGCAGATCGATGCGGGCGTGGACTTAAGCGCATCGCTTACCGAGGAGCAGGAAAATTATGACAAACTGTACACAAAACTTGTGGCAGCGAAAAACAACTGTACCACGAAGTCCATTGAGGCGGAGAAAACGTTGAAAGAAGCGGAACTCTCGGCAAAAAACGCATCCAGCCAGTACAGTGTGGATGTCTCCGGGGCGGACAATGACATTACCGATGCAAAAGATACGCTGTCCGACGCGGAGGAGGCGCTTGAGGCATTTGAAGCTGCCATCGGGGATGACGGCACGATTTATGCGGAGTATACGGGAACCATTACCGATCTGGCGTACGAGGCAGGGGATACCATCTCTTCCGGCGCAACGGTTGCCACTTTTTCCAATACGGATGCGGTGACGATCACCGTCTCCGTGTCGGAGGAGGACATCACAAATATTGCAGTCGGAGATGTCGTGGAGATTGAGCTGTCTGCCTATGAGAACCAGACGTTTGCGGGGGAGGTGGAGAGCATTGACACTTCATCTTCCAGCGGTTCCTCCACGGTGTCTTACAATGTGACCGCCGCGTTTACCGGGGACATCACTGGAATATACACGGACATGACAGGAAACGTCACATTTATCAGCAGGCAGGTGACGGATGTGCTGCATGTATCCAACAAGGCGATCCAGTCGGACGGAACCACATCCTATGTCAAAGTGAAGGATGCGGACGGAACGATCCGCACGGTGGATGTGGAGACGGGATTTTCCGACGGGGTCAACGTGGAAATCACGTCCGGGCTCACGGAAGGTGAAACTGTGCTGATAGAAAGTCAGGTGACAGAATGAAGCCAAAAGAATTATTGAGACTGGTCTGGATCAATATCACACAGAACAAATTTAAGGTAATCATGACCTCGATCGGCATTATCGTCGGTGCGGCCACCATCGTGATGGTCATTGCCATTGGTAAAGGCGGTCAGGCGGACGTGGCAGACCAGTTTAAAAACTTAAATGCCGGTGCGGTGGACATTTCCTATGACGGCGGGACAGATTTTGGCGGCGGAGGAAGCAGCGATGATTCGGATTCCGGCATGGCAATGATGGCGCCGGGTGGCAGTTCCGGTGGAGGCTTTGGAGGCGGTTTTGGCGGAGCACCCTCCGGCGATATGGGAGGCGGTTCCTCATCGGGAGGCGAGGCGCCGGGCGGAGTACCGGGGGGAGAGATGCCTTCCGGTGACGGCGGCGGTATGCCGGATATGGGAAGCTTTTTCGGCGGACAGAGCGATATGGAAGACCGCATGAATCAGGAAAATATCACGCTGAGCGAGGATGATGTGGATGACATCGAAACATTTGCGTCCGGCATCTCGGCAGCGACCATTTCCTACACCACAAAATCCAGTGTGGATGGCGGAGATCTCGATGAAGCCGATACCTATACCATCGCAGGAGCGAAAAGTAACTACGAGACGATCAGCAACCTCTCCCTCGCGGTCGGAAGCTTTATCACTGACGATGATGATGAGAACAAAGAAAAAGTCTGCGTGCTCGGCGCAAGCGTTGCCGAAGAGATTTTCGGCAGTGCCATTGAGGCATACGGAAGCGTGATCTATATCGACGACCGGCTTTATGTGGTAAACGGTGTGCTGGAAAGCATGGGAACGGTCGCGTCCGGTATCAGCCCGGATGACTCCATCTTTATCCCTTATGCGACCGGCGTGAAATATCTGGTCGGATCGTCGGTCAGACCGACCATCACGGTGCTGGCAGCGGATGTGAATAATGTGGAAGGCGTGATCGAGGAAGTGACGGCGGTGCTTGCCACCAGTTATCCGAACGCCGAGTTCACATTTGAGGATGCGGGAAGCAAGATGGAAGCGGCGGAGGCTTCCAACCAGATTCTGACCATGCTTCTGATTGCGATGGCGGCGATCGTCTTCGTGGTCGGCGGAATCGGCATTATGAATGTATTGTTTGTATCCGTAAAAGAGCGGACCAATGAGATCGGTATCTTAAAAGCGATTGGCTGCTCCAAGCGGGACATTCTGCTGGAGTTTCTCGCGGAGGCGGCGGCAATCAGTCTCATCGGCGGCGTGCTGGGAAATCTGGCATCGCTTGTGGTGGCGCCGATTGTGCAGTATCTCGGCGTCCGGGTGGAACTGTCGGCGTCAGCATTTTTGATTGCCCTCGTGTTTGCTGTGGGAACAGGAACGATCTTCGGATTTTATCCGGCGTATAAGGCGTCCAATCTGGTTCCGGTGGAGGCACTTGGTGCGGAATAAATAATTGAAAAGAGGTTTGGCATGATAAAGAAGAAAGCGGTGGCGGGCGGCATTGTGGCGCTTGCAGCAGTGCTCGGCGGCGGAGGCATTTTCGCATGGACCCGCAGAATAGAAGATACGGAGACACTGGCGGATAATCAGAAATATGTATATGCCTATGTGACCAGCATCGAGGGAAATGAATTGACATATGTGGAAGTCGACGAATCGGTGGTGGAGGCATATCTTGCAAGCAGCACGGAAAACACCGAGAATGCAGAAAAAGGCGGAGATGGCTCGGGGGCGCCTGGAGGAAGCAATGGATCAGGGGCACCTGGAGGAAGTGATGCCGCAGGAGCGTCTGGAGATGGTTCGGGGGCGCCTGGCGGGATGCCGCGGGGAACTTCCGGAACAGATGATAGCACGGAGACGTCGGACGGGATGTCACAGGGAATTTCCGGAACGGATGATAGCACGGAGACATCGTACGGGATGCCGCAGGGAACTTCCGGAACAAATGATAGCACGGAGATGTCGGACGGGATGCCGCAGGAAGAAAATGGCGACATGCCGGGCGATGCGACATCGGACGGAACAGGAAGTAACGGTGGAGGAGCACCGGGCGGAAATGGCGGCATGAGTGGTAAAAGTGTGACAACATTGATTCCGGTCAGCACGGTGGTGCACACCACGGCAGGTACCGAGACGACGTTTCAGCGGCTGGCGGCTGGCGATCTGCTGAAGCTTCTGATAGAGACCAGCGAAGACGGTGAGGAGGTTATTATAGAGATATGGATGCAGTGATGGATATGGAGCCGGCGATCTGCGCGGTCACAAAAGCAGAAAGTATAGAAAATACAGATGTAATCAAAATGAGAAATATCAACAAATCCTACCGCATGGGAACGCAGTCCCTCCATGTGCTCAAAGATGTGTCGCTGACCGTAAAGCAGGGAGAATATCTTGCCATTTTGGGTCCTTCCGGTTCCGGAAAAAGTACGCTCATGAATATCATCGGGTGCATGGATGTGACGGACAGCGGAAACTATCTGCTGGACGGCGTGGCAATCGAACAGGCGAAGGAAAAGGAACTGGTAAAAATCCGGAATCAGAAAATAGGTTTCATTTTTCAGAAATATCATCTGATTCCGACCTACAACGTGCTGCAGAATATCGTTATGCCGCTTCTGATGCGCGGAATGGGGCTTGCGGAAGCGCAGGAGACGAGTATGGATACGATTGACATGCTCGGGCTCTCACAGCGTATCGGACATAAGCCCAATGAACTTTCCGGCGGACAGCAGCAGCGTGTAGCCATTGCGCGTGCACTGGTCGGAAAACCTGCCATTCTGCTTGCAGATGAACCGACAGGCGCGCTCGATGTGAACAGCGGAAAAGAGGTATTGAAGCTCTTTGAAAATCTGAATCAGATGGGAAATACCATTGTGATGATTACCCATGATCTGAATGTGGCAAAACATGCGGGTCGTGTGGTAAGAATTGTGGACGGTGAGATCTATGAAAACTGATTCCAGAGCGGTTGCAGTAGGAAAATGAGGTTATAAAGAATTGATCCAGAGTGGATGCAGCAGAAAATGAGGTTATAAAAACTGCATTTTGGGTCGTGGCGGGTCTGAGAGATGCATTTTGCCATCTGAGACCCGTTCTTGACTATTTCGCGGGTCTGAGAGACATTTTTCGGCATCTGGGACCCGTTTTACCATTTTACATTGGTGTTATGTCGACCATTCTGCTGTTTTGCGGGTCTGGGAGATACATTTTGCCATCTGAGACCCGTTCTTGACTATTTCGCGGGTCTGAGAGCTGCTTTTTTGCGTCTGAGACCCGTTCTACTCTTTTATACTGTTGTTATGTCAACTATTCTGTCATTTTGCGGGTCTGAGAGCACGTTTTTGCGCGCATAGACCCGAATCCACGGTTTGTAACATAATGTTCGCGGAGGCAAAAGTGAGCATGAAGCAAAGATGGATGCGCATGCTTACGTGCGGCGGACGGATATGTTCCATGCGAACGCGCTTGCATGGAATTGCCGCAATAAGCATATCGCGCCCTGCTTTGATAAGTAATATTATTAGAAATCCCCAAGTGTGTTTGTAATAATATTACACATCACCCAGAAGAGGTCTAGGCTTATTGCGACAATTCCTTTTGCCGGGGTATCGTTGATGTATGATATAATGAATCCTATCGGATTCATATTAGAAGTTTCTGCAGAACTTCGGATGCGCAGAAAGCAGCGCAAAAAGATGATATAATGAATCCTATCGGATTCATATTAGAAGTTCCTGCGGAACTTCGGATGCGCAGAAAGCAGCGCAAAAAGATGATATAATGAATCTTGACAGATTCATATTGTGCGCAGAAAACAGCGCAGACACAGAATCGCATTTACGCCAAATTATGGACAGTGCAAAGAGAGGAAAGAATGACAAACGAACAGATACGTGATTTTTTAGAGAAACATGCGGAAAAGCAGTTCAAAGATTTTACCAGCAGCCTGATTCCGGGGACAGATTCGATTCTGGGAGTGCGGCTTCCGGTGCTGCGCTCGCTGGCGAAGCAGCTCGCAAAGGAAGACTGGAGAACTTATCTCAAGGAGGCACGTGATGACACCTACGAGGAGATTATGCTGCAGGGACTTGTGATTGGCTACGTGAAAGCGGAGATGGAGGAGCTTTTGGAATATGCCGCAGCATTTATTCCGAAAATCCACGACTGGTCAGTCAATGATGGGTTTTGTTCTACATTTAAGATTGTTCGAAAGCACCGGGCAGAGGTGTGGGATTTTTTGATGCAATACCGCGCGTCTAAGAGTGAATTTGAACAGCGGGTGGTGGCAGTGATGCTGATGGATCATTTTCTGGTGCCTGAATATATTGACCGTGTGCTCGCTGTATATAACAGCCTGAAGCATGAGGGCTATTATTGCAAAATGGGAGTTGCATGGGGAATTGCGACTGCCTATGCAAAATTTCCGCAGGAGACCCATGCATTTCTGCTGGAAAATGAACTGGATGATTTTACCTATAATAAGGCAATTCAGAAAATGCTGGAGTCATACCGTGTAAGTGCGGAGGACAAGGAAATGCTGCGTGGTATGAAGCGGAAAGCGACTGACAGAAAGAATGCCGCCAAGCCCGGGCGGTAAGAATCCTAAAAGCTCTAAAAAACCTAAAAAACTAAAAAACAAAGCCACCTGCTTTAGATGTGAAGCCCCTGGAACCCACCCCAACCTGCCACGCCGGAACATGGGAACGGTATATCGGAGCACGATGCGAAAATCTCTTGCAGAAAACCTGCAGAATGGAAACGGAAAGAATTGCAACGCCGGTTGTGCATATGTTATACTTAACATATGCAGAAACGACGCCGGATTTGGGGTATGATAGTAACGGTGGGCAAAGGCTGCAAAAAATGGTTGCCACAGGAAGTGGCGGATTGGAGGAGCATATGGCAAGGTTTACGTTACCGCGCGATCTGTATCACGGAAAGGGAGCGCTGGAGGCTTTAAAGGATTTTGAGGGAAAGCGCGCGATGATCTGTGTCGGCGGAGGTTCCATGAAGCGTTTTGGATTTCTGGATCACGCAAAGCAGTATCTGGAAGAAGCAGGAATGGAAGTCTGTCTGTTTGAGGGAATTGAGCCTGATCCATCGGTGGAGACGGTGATGAAGGGCGCCAAGGCAATGGAAGAATTCAAGCCGGACTGGATCGTGGCGATG
>ERZ791765.1730-NODE-1730-length-11226-cov-3.362993_pt1 | contig 11226 bp, 10 predicted proteins | sample MGYA00509949_ERZ791765 | MGnify/ENA primary metagenome ERZ791765 (study PRJEB30046, sample SAMN00791980) | human gut metagenome | study: EMG produced TPA metagenomics assembly of the A metagenome-wide association study of gut microbiota in type 2...
TGGGTAAGGAACAGTACCGGAAATACTATTTCCTGAATAACCGGATGAGCGGTGTGATTCTAATGGGTGACTTATCACGGATGGCGGCCATGACTGAGGCGCTGGAGAACCATGCCACGTATCAGGAGGTGATGGAGAATTAGGCAGTGCGCAGAGGAGGCGTATTGGTATTAGGGGGTGGGGGTGTAATCCGCCATGGTATTGACTGTGGCGGATTTTCTTTTTTTCTGGTATGATACAGAAAGGGTTTTAGAAGTCTACATTGCGGAAACTAGATGAAATTGTGCACTATTTACAAAAAGAAAAAGGGAAAATTGGTAAAAAATAGCGTTGATTACATATCAAACAAATAGTATACTGATTGTATATAATTTCAAAACAATTTCGTGTCTATATTAATATAAATCATAAATCAGGAGGAAGGCATGAAGGAATCCAAGAAAGCTATTATATCCAATGAGGTATATGAGGCAATAAAGGATAAGATACTGAGAATGGAATTAAAAAGTGGGGAACCCTTGGTAGAGGAGGATCTGGCCCGGGAATTTGATGTCAGCAGAACCCCCATCAGAGATGCTCTAAAGAGGCTGGAGCATGACGGTTTCGTGACTATCATTCCTTACAGGGGAAGCGTGGTCAGAGAAATCACCGAGGGGGATATCGTAGAGATTTACACGATTCGCCAGGCACTTGAGAGTATCTGCGTAAAGAATGCGGTTCCCATTATATCAGAAGCTAATATCCGTCAGATGGAGGATGACTGGAAGAAATCCATCGAGGAATTTGAATGTCAGGATTATCATAAATCCGCAGACGCGGGAAACCAGATTCACCATATGCTGATATGTGTGGGAGGCAGCAGGAGGATCCTTCAAATTATTAATAATCTGCGGGAGCAGACGCAGCAGCTTAGTATCATGGCATCATCACTGCCGGGGAGGATGGAGAAATCTAACAAAGAACACAAGGCAATTATTAATGCGGTAAAGGAACGGGACGCACAGAAGGCGTCCAAGCTTATGGAGGAACACATTTATAGTACGCAACAGGACATGTTAAGCGCCCTAAGGAATACCAGATTGTGGTAACTGCCACAGTCATATGATTTTAATTTCCGAAGAAAGGAGGTTTTTGTACGTTTAATTGTATACAATCGGTATACTATAAGTTTAAAAAATACAGACAACGATTCAGAACAAACATATAAGGGGTAGAGCAAGATGAAGATTATAAAAGTGGAGTCAATGATATTGAGGGTGCCATTGGGCGAAAAACGTTTTTTTTCATCCCAGTGTGAATTTCCGGAACGAAACAGCCTTTTGGTGAAAATCGAGACAGATGAAGGTATATACGGATGGGGCGAGGGAGGACAGTACGGCCCGCCGGAGCCGGTGAAGTCATGTATAGACCATGTACTGGCCCCCATGTTGATAGGGAGGGATCCGCTTGACAAAGGCATATTATGGACAGATATGTATAACCATACAAAGGATTTCGGGCAGAAGGGTACCTACATAGAAGCTATCAGTGCAGTGGATATTGCGTTGTGGGATATATGCGGAAAACGGATGAAGGTTTCCGTGGGGCAGATGCTGGGGGGATTGAGGCGTACCCATGTATCCATGTATGCAACAGGATGTTATTACCGGGGAGAGGACTACCTGGGAATGGGCAGGACTCTTGAGGAACTCAGGGAGGAGGCTGCCGGTTATGTAGAGATGGGGTTCCAAAACCTGAAAATCAAGGTGGGACTTCTGACCGTGGCTGAGGATGCCCGCAGGGTAAAGGCCATCCGGGAGAGCGTGGGGGACCAGGTAGGAATATTCGTAGACTGTAATCATGCTTATAACAGTTACACAGCTATCCGCATGGGGCGTGTATTAGAGGAAAATGACATTCTTTTTATGGAGGAACCGGTTATACCGGAAGATCTGGAGGGATACAGGGAGGTGCGCGGCAAACTGGATATTGCTATTGCCGGTGGTGAGTGCGAGTACACCTTATATGGATTCAAAAATCTCATTTCTTTGGGATGTATCGACATAGCTCAGCCTGATATCTGTGTTGGAGGGGGGCTGACCGAGTTCCAGCGAATCCATGCCCTTGCTGCAGCCTATGGTGTGAATGTGATACCCCATGTTTGGGGTTCCGGTATAGCTCTGGCCACAGCCCTGCATGCAATTTCCGCACTTCCACTGTCTCCCCATACAGCCAATCCGGTTCCGTTCCAGAATGAACCCATGGTGGAGTATGACCGGAACTTCAACCCTCTGAGGGATGAGCTTTTGAAGGAGCCTATTGTAATAGAGGAAGGTAAGGTAAAGGTACCAAAGGGATATGGCCTGGGTGTGGACGTCAATGAGGACGTGCTGGCAAAGTACAGGACAGACGTATAAAACAGAACTATGTAAGATACGGTAAGGAGTACAGGAGGTGAAAGGAATGGAGAAGGTCACAGGCAATCCGGATTATGTGGTCCAGATGTACGGAATAACGAAGAAATTCTCAGGAATAAAGGCGCTGGATCATGTGGATTTTTTCCTGGAGCCGGGTAAGATTAATTGTCTGTGCGGGGAAAACGGGGCAGGAAAATCCACGCTGATTAAAATTCTCTCCGGCGCCTATCAGTGCGATGAGGGAACCATATTCATAGGAGGGGAGCAGGTAAAGATAGCCAGCCCTAAGACTGCAAAGGCCATGGGTATTAATCCCATTTATCAGGAGCTGGATTTGGTGGACTGCATGTCCATTGCAGAGAATATTTTTCTGGGTAATGAGATAAAGAAAAATGCCGTTCTGATTGACAGAAAAAAGATGATACAGGAAGCAGAGGCCCTTATGGAAGAGCTGGGGATTGAACTGGATGTGAGGAAAAATGTGGGCCAGCTCAGCGTTGCCTTAAAGCAGATGGTGGCCATTGCCAAGGCATTGTCCATTCAAAGCAAGGTGCTGATTCTGGACGAACCCAGTGATGTACTGACTGGCAGGGAGTTAGAGGTACTGTTTGAGACGATTGGGAAGATTAAGGCCAAGGGAGTGGGAATTGTGTACATCTCCCACCGTCTGGAAGAGATATTTGAAATCGGAGATGTAATAACAATTCTCAGGGACGGGATGATGATTGATGTGATGCAGGTCAGGGATACTACCAGGAAAGAACTGATTCAAAAGATGGTGGGTCATGAGGTGGATGAGAATATTACCCCTCAGTATGGAGACCCATCTAAGCCCATGGCTTTGGAGGTAGAGGACTTAAACCGTGGTACGGTATTGAACCACATATCCTTTTGCCTGCGTTCTGGAGAGATACTGGGGGTGGCAGGACTGGTGGGCGCCGGCAGGACAGAGTTGGCCCGCGCTGTCATCGGGGCGGATCCCATAGATAGCGGCACCATCAGGGTCTTTGGAAAGGAGGCTAGGGTGGATTCGCCTGCCAGGGCATGTGAATACGGAATCGGTTATATTCCGGAGGACCGAAAAAATGATGGGCTGGTACTGATTCAGAGCGTTGGGAACAATGTGATTCTCACCGTGTTGGACAGATTAAGCCGCCTGGGGTTGCTGCAGAGAAAGAAGATAAACAGTACCATAGAGGAATTCATAAAGCAGCTGAGCATTAAGTGCAGCGGTCCAGCCCAACAGGCAAAGAATTTGAGCGGAGGCAACCAGCAGAAAATTGTGGTGGCAAAATGGCTGGCCACCGGTGCCAAGATATTGATTCTGGACGAACCTACCAGAGGTATCGACGTGGGTGCCAAGACGGAGATATATAACATCATTCGGGATTTTGCGAAACAGGGACATGCAATCATGATGATTTCCTCTGAGATGAGTGAAATTCTGAACATCAGTGACAGAATTATGGTAATGTCTGAGGGCAGTATAACAAAGAATTTTGACTCCAATCAGGTATCCCAGGAGGAGCTGCTGGAATACGCCCTTCCCAGGTCTTTAAGAAAAGGAGATGGGGCCAATGATAAGTAAGAAAATACGGGATAATATGATATATGTGTTCCTGCTTGTGTTTTTCGTAGGAGCCTGTGGTGTGTCGGAAAACTTTCGTACCATGTCAAACATTATGAACCTGTTCAGCCAGTCATCCATTATCGGAGTATTGGCAATCGGACAGACCATAGTGCTGATTACCGGAGGATTTGACTTGTCACACGGGTCGTTCCTGGCGTTGGTATCCGTATTGGTGGCCATACTGATTCCCATTAGTGTGGCTGGGGCTTTTGGAATTGCTGTGGTCTCCCTCATGGCATTGGGATTGGTAAATGCATTCTTTGTTAATCGGGGAATTTCTCCTTTTGTGGTGACTCTTGGTATGCAGGGAATTGCCAGAACACTGGCTATGTGGATTTCTGGGGAAAATTCCGTCAATATTTCCTGGCGGCCCATAAGCACCATTGCTTACGGCACCATTCTAGGAATTCCCTGCTGTGTTCTAATTTGGCTTATCCTGACAGTGACGTTTACCCTGGTGCTGAACCATACGGCAACGGGAAGACATATATATGCCATCGGCGGAAACAGTGAGTCCTCTCGATTATCAGGAATCCATGTGGAGCATGTCCGCTATACTGCCTATGCTATTAGCGCTGTCTGTGCCTTTGTGGCCGGAGTCATCTACGTGTCCCGGCTGGGAGTGGGACTGCCTGACAAGGCTGTAGGATATGAGATGGATTCCATAGCATGCGCCATCATTGGAGGCACCAGTCTGTTTGGAGGGGTGGGAAAACTCAGCGATACATTTGCAGGAGTCCTGATTTATGGAATCATAACCAACATACTGAATCTCATGGGAGTTTCCTCCTACTGGCAGAAGGTGGTAAAGGGGCTAATTATTCTGGTGGCTGTCTACTTCAACACCAGGGCAAGCAGAAAGAGGGAGGTGAAGTAGGATGGCACAGGAATCAAATAGGAAGGGACAGGAAAGAAAGCTGTGGAGCGAGTACCGTTTATTCATTATTCTTTTGTTGATGGCAGTAGTATTGACTGCCTCCACCAAGGGCCTTTTTCTGCAGAAAAGCAATATCGTCAACCTCTTTAACCAGAATGCCATGCTGGGCATCATTGCCATTGGGCAGTTTCTGGTGATACTCACAGGCGGCATAGATTTATCCGTGGGTTCGGTAATGATGATGTGCTCTGTGGCCTATGTGCTCTTTCAGGATATTGGAGTGATACCCTCCATGGCACTTTCCATTTTACTTGGCGCTGTCTTTGGCCTGGTTAATGCGCTGCTTACCACAAAGCTGAAAATCAACTCATTTATAACCACTCTGGGCACTATGACTATTGCAGAGGGACTGGGTTACATATTCGTGGATGGTCATACCGTGTTTAATATTAAAAAGGAATTTCTGCTTCTGGGGAAGATGAAGATAGCATCTATATCAATCTATGTATATTTCTGGATTTTAGTAGCTATTGTAATCATAGCCATCCTTAAATATACATCCTTTGGGATAAAGCTGTACAGCACTGGAGGAAATGTATCAGCATCCAGGCTATCCGGCATCCATACGGATCGGATTATAGGGGCATCCTATATTGTATCGGGACTGTTGTGTGGTATTGTGGGTATTTTGTATACATCCAGACTATCGGTGGGAGACCCTTCCGTATCAGGCACTTTTAACACGGATTCCATAACAGCAGTGGTCATAGGGGGAACATCTATGGCCGGAGGAGAAGGAAGCTTGTTTAATGTGTTTCTGGGAGTACTGATTCTGGGTATGCTCAGCAATTTCATGAATACAATCGGCGTGCCAAGCGCCCTTCATGTGGGTTTAAAAGGATGTATTCTGATTGCCACGGTACTCTTAAACATTTACCAGGGAAAGAAATCAAAGTAAACCATATGCCTTACGGTATGGGAGATAAAAATACCAAAAAACAAACACACGATCTATGGAGGTAAAAAGATGAAAAAAATGTATTCAGCATTATTGGCCGCTGCTATGGTATTATCCCTCGCAGCCTGCGGTTCTTCAGCAAATGAGACAAAGGCTCCTGAAACGGCAAATAAGGAAACTACCGGAGCATCCAAGACAGATGAATCCACGGTTTCGGAGGCATCTCAGGCACCACAAGCATCCAAGGATGGTAAAAGTGATACGGAAACCAAGCTTCTGGCTTTTTCACAGGGTGACAATGGCAACTCATGGCGGGTGACCAACACAGACGATATGCAGGCACAGGCAGAGGCCAGGGGGTTTGAGTTTATCTGGGCGGACGCAGGAGCGGATCCATCCAAGCAGCTGTCAGATATCCAGGATTTATTATCCAGGAAGCCGGATATCCTGGTGGTGGCTCCGGTCCAGACGGAAGCTTTGACTCCCTGCGTGGAAATGGCTTCCCAGGCAGGCGTTCCCCTTATAACCATTGACAGGGCAGTGGGGGCTGACATCGGTACCGGCACGTATGTGGCAAAAATTGAACAGGATTTCACTGAGGTAGGACGCCAGTGTGGAGAGTATGTGGCGGAATTTCTGACAGACAAGTACGGCGAGCCTAAGGGTAAGGTCCTGGAAATCAGCGGTACGGTAGGGGCGTCTGCTTCCATCGACCAGTCAAACGGCATACGGGAAGTGCTGGAGCAGTATCCTGATATTGAAATCGTGGATTCCCAATCTGGCGACTATTCACGCGCCACAGCCCGTTCGGTCCTTAACAAATATCCGGAGGGAAGCGTTGATTTCATCATAAGCTATAATGACGAGATGTCTTTTGGTGCAATGCAGGCAATGGAGGATGCGGGGCGTACCGACCTTCTGGGAGCTATTGTTTCCAAAGATGGAATGCGGGATGCCCTGGAAGCCATTACGGAGGGGAAAATATACGCCTGTGTTCAGTGTACACCATATTTTGGAGGGACAACCATGGACCTGGTAGAAAAGGTGTTAAAGGGAGAGTCCTTTGAGGGCAGCATCAGTGTTCCCTTTACCCGTTTCGACATGACAGAAAATAAAGAAGCAACTGAGAAATATTATCAGTATCTTGTTGACAATGACATGTACTATTAATAGAGTAGATGTAACTGGACAAATATCACAAAGAGTGCACGGAGGTTTTAATATGGGGTTCTATGAAGGAAAAAGGGTAGTGGTAACGGGGGCCGGCACCGGCCTTGGTCAGTATGTGGCACAGGATTTTGCAAAAGAGGGTGCGCATGTTGTTCTGGTGGATTTAAAGGATTGCAGTGCCACGGCTCAGGCGGTTGCAGATGGAAAAGGGACAGTTTTGGGAATCGTGAAGTGCGATATTTCCAAAGAAGATGATGTCCGCAGAATGGGAAAAGAGGTTGCAGCTCTTACAGGCGGGCAGGTAGATGTGCTTCTGAATGTGGCGGGCATCAATGGCAACAATGCGTGCCTTGTAAAGAATATGGAGTTGTATAACTGGAGGAGGACTATAGACATCAATCTTACAGGAACCATGATGGTATGCAGGGAGATAATTCCTTTTATGGAAGAAAAAGGAGGAGCTATACTCAATGTTTCCAGCAACGTGGGCAAGCGGGGTCTTCCATACCGTTCGGATTATGTATGCAGCAAGTGGGCAATTATTGGTCTGACCTGCACCCTGGCTCTGGAACTTGTGGACAATAACATCCGTGTCAATGCCGTGTGCCCCGGACCCATTGAAGGAGAGCGGATAGGAGACATCCTGAAATGGCATGCAGACGCGGAGCATATTGACCAGGAGGTATTGTATAAGGATTGGGAAAATGTGCCTATGAAGCGTTTCATGAAGCCGGAAGAAGTGTCGGCGGCCATGAAGTTCCTTTGCTCCGACAGCGCCAGCGCCATGACGGGCCAGGCCATTAATGTGACAGGTGGGTTCATCATGAGCTGATGATTAAAGGACGATGAATGGGGATGAGATCATGAAAGCAATAGACATACATGCACATATATTCAGCAGGGTAAACGGACATAACAATAAAGGAACCGTGGTGTCCGAGCATTGGGGTAGGGTGATAAATGGAGGAAAAACAGAGCCGTTTATGCCGCCTCTCAGCGACCATACATCTTTTTGTACTGAAAATCTTTTGGAAATGATGAAAAGATCCGATGTGGAAAAGGCTGTACTGCTGCAGAATCCTACTATTGGGTGTATTAACGAGGAAATCATGGATGCGGTGGAGCGATATCCGGATGTATTTGCCGGAGTGATTCAGGTGGATCCCTTTGGGGCTGACGCAGTAAGGCGTTTGGAGGAATTGGCGGATACAGGCAGGTTCAGGGCACTGAAGCTGGAGATGAGCGATGACTGGGGATGGCTGGCAGTTCACCCGCGTATGCTGTTCAACTATGAAACCATCTATCCCCTGATACGGGCAGCTGCGTCCCGGGGACTCCATGTTATTATTGATACGGGAGCTACCGGAGGATCCGCCTATCTGCCGGAACAGTTTGAGAATATGGTACGGAAGTTTGGGGACACCTGTTTTATATTTGAACATATGGGATATCTGACGCTCGGCGGAGACAGGAAAAAGCACAGAGAGCTTTTAAAACTGGGTGTTTTGGATAATGTAAGGTTCGGGATATCAGCCATGGCACAGCTTCTGGCGGAGGAGTACCCCTGTCCCACAGCAATCAGTGGCCTAAGGGAAGCATATGAGATGATGGGGGCGGATAAGCTTTTGTGGGGAAGCGACTGCCCCACCACTCTTAACCGCTACACGTATCAGCAGATGAAGGATATGGTTGAACTTCACGCCCTGTTCCTAACAGAAGAGGATAAGAGAAAAATTCTGTATGATAACGGGAACAAGTTGTTTTTTAACCAGGGAACAAGTTGAGAAATGGAGGAATGATATGCTTAAGAATGTACCGAATATATTGTCACCGGCCCTGCTTAAAACCCTGGATGAGATGGGACACGGGGATTGTATCTGTATTGGAGACGGCAATTTCCCGGGAGCCTCCATTGCGAAGGCGCAGGGGGCCGTCTATCTAAGGGCGGACGGACACGGGGTGCCGGCCCTTCTGGATGCGGTATTGAAAATGATTCCGCTGGACGATAATGTGGAGACACCGGTTATGCTCATGGATACCATGGAGTGTGACAAGAATCTGGATATAATCATCTGGAAGGAATATGAAAAAATTGTGAAAGTCCATGACAGCAGGGGAACAGCGGCTATAGGAAAATATGAGCGTTCTGAGTTTTATGAACAAGCAAAGAAGGCATACTGCGTGGTCCAGTCCGGGGAATCGGCTATCTATGGGAATATCATATTGAGAAAGGGAATTGTTTACGGGAAATAACATTAAATAAATTAATCAGCCGCGCCGGAAGAAATAATTTAGCGTTTTGACTGCGAAGTGTAAAAGCAGGAATCCCCACCGGTTCCTGCTTTTATACAAAAAAGTCCAGATAGTAAGCCAACTTTGACTACTATCTAGATAAATGCCCTCTTTTTTGCTCAACTTTTTAATCTCTCAGCGTCTACGGCTCCAGCATAACCTTAACTGTCTCAGGATTACACTCTGCGGTCTCATAAGCCTTCTTCCAGTCTGTTAATTTGTAGCAATGGGATATTAGACCGTCAGTCTTAATTAACCCTTTTTCGATGCCGCGAATTACAGACGGATATACTTTTGCAGATAGGTGGGAACCGATAATGGTTAACTCCTTGCCGTCTCCGATGGTATTCCAGTCAGCATTTACCTAATCAGAGAGCGCACCCATCTGGACATAGCGGCCATGATTGCAAAGCACGGCTAATCCCTGATTTGCACTTTTAGGACTGTCGGAGGCCTCCACATAGACGCTGCAGTCCAGTCCGCCTGTCAGCTTCATATTTTCTTCAGTCACATTGCAGGCCGCGGGATTTAGAACAATATCTGCTCCGTAAGATTTTGCCAATTCAGCGCGTTCATCCCTGATTTCCAAGCCAATTACCAACTTTGGAAGCTTTAAATTTGTCAGGTTGCACATAGACACACCGATATATTTTGGACACCTTTAAGGCTCATACAGAGGCACTACGCAGCTGTCAGGCAGAATCCGGTTTATTCCACACCATTTTAGATGACCCTGATTCTTATGAAGAGGCTTCTGGAAGCACGGCTATCGCAGCAGGGCTGCTCCGCGGAGTCCGGCAGGGAATCTTGGACGAGAGCTTTAAAGACTGCGCAAATAAGGCCATCGAAGCCCTATGTGACTGCGTAGATGAAGATTGAACTGTTCTTAAGGTATCTGCTGGAACTGCTATGGGCATGAACGCAGAACATTATAAAAATATCGGACTTCGCCCTATGGCTTATGGGCAGGCATTGACTCTAATCGCTTTTATTGAGGCTTTAAAAGGATAATTGATATTTTTACATGCTAAGGATATGAGGGTGGGCTATATTTATATGGAGTAGTGCCTGTAGGAATAGAGAGCATAGGCCAGGGAGAAGAAATCATAACATTAAAGAAAAATGCCGGAGATATTAACATAAAATCAATAAAAAATAGCACTGTAGCTCTCAGTGCTATTTTCTATATAAAAACAGTTATTGCGCCTTGCCCTCCTTCTCTGCCGCCACAACCGGATCCTTTGGAAACACCAGATTGAGAATAATCGCAAGCAAAGATGTGAGAATAACGCTGTTCTCCTCCAGCATTGCAGCGATTCCGGCAGGGAACTGGGCGCTGGCGCCTTTGCAGAACTGGGTGCCCAGGCCGAATGCCAGGGATACGCCTATAATCAGGCAGTTCCGGTTGGAGTATCCGGCCTTGGCAAGAAGCTTCATGCCTGAGGTGGCAATCATTGCAAATACAACCACGGTACCGCCGCCAATCACACAGTTGGGGATGGTGGACAGCACGGCTCCTACCTTGGGACAGAGACCGGCCAGGAACAGGATTCCGCAGCCAACCAGAATTACAAAACGGGAGCACACTTTGGTCAGAGCCACGATACCGGAGTTCTGGCTGTAGGTGGCGGTGGGGAAGCTGTTAAGTACGGCTGATATAATGGAAGTGATTCCGTTTGCGGTGGCTCCTCCTCCGATTTCATCCGGGGTGGGCTCGCGGTCCAGTCCGCCCATGCATGATACGTTGAAATCGCCTATCATCTGTACGGCAACAATGAAGTAAAGCAGTACAAACATCAGAATATATCCTAAATCAAATTTTACGCCAAATGCAAAAGGCTTTGGAACAGCAAACCAGGCAGCCTCTCCAATGCCTGAGAAACTTACCAGTCCCAGAATGACA
>ERZ791765.1756-NODE-1756-length-10969-cov-62.684075_pt1 | contig 10969 bp, 9 predicted proteins | sample MGYA00509949_ERZ791765 | MGnify/ENA primary metagenome ERZ791765 (study PRJEB30046, sample SAMN00791980) | human gut metagenome | study: EMG produced TPA metagenomics assembly of the A metagenome-wide association study of gut microbiota in type 2...
TTGTGTAAACTGGTTTCGTCAACTTCCGAGGTAGCGTAAAAGTTGTAAAGTGCTGATGGTATAATGAAGAAAAAAAAACGAATGAGGTGAGCAATTTGTTTGAAAAAGAATATGAAGCGTCAGCCCATGGCGCCGCTGCCAAGGTCCGCTTCCTGGAGGAAAATCCCCTGGGCTATATCATGGTGTCCCTCCTGGGCGGCGCTTATCTCGGCTTCGGCGTTCTTCTGACCTATGCCATCGAAAGCTACCTCGGACCGCAGCCATCAGTCCATATCATCATGGGCCTTTCTTTCGGCGTCGCCCTCAGCCTGGTCATCATAGCCGGCGCGGAAATGTTCACCGGTGACGCCTTCATCCTCTATAACGGCCTGCGGCGCAAGACCGTGACCGCCGGAGACGTCGTGAAGCTCCTGGTCGTCTGTTATCTCGGCAACTGGCTCGGCGCCCTCATCCTGTCGGTCATCTTCTATGGCACAGGCCTCGATACGGGAGCCATGGCCCAGGCCCTGACGGAAGCTGCCGCCTTGCGGATGAACCTGCCGCCGCTGGAAATCTTTTGCCGTGGCATCCTCTGCAACGTCCTCGTCTGCCTGGCCGTATGGTGCAGTTTCCGCGGTCACTCGGAAAGTGCCAAACTGATCATGATTTTTTGGTGTCTCTACGTCTTCTACACCCTCGGCTTCGGCCATTGCATCGCCAACATGACCCTCATGGACCTGGCCCTGATGGCCCCTCATCCGGATACCATCAACGTGGCTCATTATTTCTACAACTTATGCTTCGTCACGGCCGGCAACGTAGCCGGTGCCATCTTCTTCGTATCCATCCCCTACGGCCTCGCGTCGCGGCACCGAGCGTAAGAAGAAATTTTTATAATTATGCCAGCCCCGTCCCCCCCTCTCCATCGTCAGGGCCGTCATTTCTCCAGTCAAAACATTGCCGGCTTCCCTATTCAATGCTAAAATGGAAGAAATACAACCCAAAAAGGAGGCCTCATAAAAATGTTTAAGTATACAGAACCTCAAAAACGGCTCATAACCCTGGCCCTGGCCGGGCTGGTATGGATAGGAGGCAATGCCATGGCGATGAATGTAGATGTGGACTCGGCTACGAAAGATATGCCGGGAAAGGTAGAAAGCACGGTGTTATCCGTGCCGGTAAAGACGCCGATGATCAATCAGATTTCCGACGTCGTATACGAACAGGTCCCGATGCGGGGCTACCCTAACGTAGCCATGAAAATGGACATCCTGCAGCCGAAATCGGACACGAAACAGCCTGCCATCGTTTACGTCACGGGCGGCGGCTTCATCAATGCCAATAAGGACAACGGCATACAACTCCGCATGCACCTGGCAGAAGCCGGCTACGTCGTCGCTTCCATCCAGTACCGCGTGGCACCTACGGCCCGCTTCCCGGAACCCCTGGAAGATGTGAAGGCCTCTATCCGCTATTTGAAGACCCATGCAGACCAATTCGGCATCGACCCGGAACGAATCGGCATCATCGGTGGCAGTGCCGGCGGCTACCTCACGGCCATGGCCGCGACGACCAGCGGCACGACGACTTTTGACAAAGGCGATAATCTCCAGGTCGGAAGCGACGTAAAAGCAGCCGTAGACCTCTATGGCCTCTCTGACCTCACCCGCATCGGCGACGACTACAGTGAATCCGTGAAAAAAGCCCACCAGTCGCCTGGCGCCACGGAAGCCCTTTGGGTGAACGGTTCTGCCGTATTCGGCGGCCAGGACGGCGGCATCCTGGCCAATCCGGAAGGTGCCAAAAAGGCCAACCCCATCACTTACATTTCCAAAACCAGTGCGCCTATGCTGCTCATGCACGGCACGAAGGACACCGTCGTCTCCCCGAGCCAGACAGACCTGCTCTTCCAGGCCTTCCAGAAACATAACATCCCCTCGAAACGCTACCTGGTAGAAGGAGCAGCCCACGGCAGCGTCTACTGGAACCAAAAAGAAGTCCTCGACATCATCACCGCTTTCTTCGACTCGTATTTGAAAAACTAAACAAATTTCTAAAAAAAATCACCTGTCCCAAAGATGTTGATCAATCCTTGAGGCAGGTGATTTTCCTTATATTCAGAATACTCAGACCTGTTCGGCGTATTCCGGGAAGGCGATGGAGTTTTCCTTGAAGATGTGGATAAAGATGTCGTCAAAGAGCTGCTCCATGACAACATACGTCTGGCGGAAGGTCGGGCAAGCATCTTCTGGCGGCGTGAAGTTATCCGTCAGGGCCTGGATTTCTTTGATGACGTCGCCGGCGCCTGTGTGTTCTGCTTCCAAATCCTGGATAAGTGCCAGCGTCTGGCTGTCCGGATGCGGATGCTGGCGCATCAACGGGAAGACGAGCTGTTCTTCCTTGGCGAAATGCTCTTCCAGTTCTGCCTTCAGGCCGGCATAAAGATGGTGAAGGCGCGTGAGCATTTTACCATGATGCGGATAATGGACGATGAGGATCTTGTTGAGAAGTTCTTCCGTTTCAGCCATGAGTCTGCGGTCTGTAACGTGATGCGTCGCTTCCAGGTCGTCAAGCATTTCCGTGACTGCAAGCGTTTTGAACACTTCAATATCGCCATGTACATCCCGCTGCGCAGCCTTTCTTGATGCGGCCTGATTGAGTTCGGCCAGGAATTTATCTACGTCCAGGCCCTTTTCGCGGACAGCCGTAGCAATGGGGTCATGGCCGCCGCAGCAGTAATCGAGATGTAGTCCATTCAGGAATCCAATCGTATTCGGATAAGCTTTTACAACGTCAGCTAACGTCATGTCTTTAGTAATCATAGTATCGCTTCCTTTTCTCGTATGAATCTATTTTTATGAGTTAGTTTCTCAAGACATCTTGAGTATATCAGATACTGCCGGAGTCATCCGTAGCATTTGCAACATAAAAAAAAATTCTCATACCTCGTCTACCCGGCCTCGAAACGGGGCGGCGAACTCTATGGCCACATAGAAAAAAGCCGCATCGCCCTGGCTGGCGATGCGGCACGCTATGCAGAATCGGATTTGAAGATTTGAAACGGCAGCAGCTCTTTCACGACCAGATATTTCAGCCGTCCTTTATTTCCTTTATAAATGAAATCAGCTTCGTCGAAATATATCGGTATTTCACTCCACGCACCCGTAAAGGGTGCGACGTGAATGACTTTTACCATCTTCTTTTTATGTTCCTTATTTCAATCCACGCACCCGTGAAGGGTGCGACTGGCAACGGACAGGATGCAAGCTCTTTCGGCTTTAAATTTCAATCCACGCACCCGTGAAGGGTGCGACGTGGCAGCTTTTCCATATCATCGCCGGCGATGAGCATTTCAATCCACGCACCCGTGAAGGGTGCGACGACCGGATTGTATAACAGCGTCGATGTCAGATAATATTTCAATCTACGCACCCGTGAAGGGTGCGACTTTTTCCCATTAATTTTGCTCAGCATTAATAGTCATTTCAATCCACGCACCCGTGAAGGGTGCGACATTGAGAGTAAAAGTCGTAAAGTGTTCCGTTTGTTATTTCAATCCACGCACCCGTGAAGGGTGCGACGTTGTCTAGCCAATTACATCGAACATTTATAGGGGGATTTCAATCCACGCACCCGTGAAGGGTGCGACATCTTTCATCGCCTCCTTTATTATTGATAGTGAATTATTTCAATCCACGCACCCGTGAAGGGTGCGACTAGCTCTTGGTTCCCGTTTCCTATGGGGCCAGCCAAATTTCAATCCACGCACCCGTGAAGGGTGCGACATGACGTAGACACCAACTTATTACTGGTTTTCACATTTCAATCCACGCACCCGTGAAGGGTGCGACGTCTATAGCATATCATCAACATTGCGAAATGTCAAATTTCAATCCACGCACCCGTGAAGGGTGCGACGATATGGCAGACCGTGCAAACCTTCCAGGAAGAGCTATTTCAATCCACGCACCCGTGAAGGGTGCGACCGCCGTAGATTCCTTGATACGCTACTTGCGCATGTGATTTCAATCCACGCACCCGTGAAGGGTGCGACGCGTCAAGCGGCAAATCGTTCATATTCGCCCGGATAATTTCAATCCACGCACCCGTGAAGGGTGCGACTATAAGCGCGACAATGCATCATGCATTTCACTGTCATTTCAATCCACGCACCCGTGAAGGGTGCGACGCCTATAACTATCTCCTAGGCAGTGCAACGACCCTTATTTCAATCCACGCACCCGTGAAGGGTGCGACCTGTGTATCTGTCAGTGTCTGCACTTCTTTCCAGCATTTCAATCCACGCACCCGTGAAGGGTGCGACCTGACAGAAAAAGCCCGGGTTAGCTGACGAGTCAATATTTCAATCCACGCACCCGTGAAGGGTGCGACGTTGAGTACCCCGCCCAGCCGGTCGAACGTCAGCGTATTTCAATCCACGCACCCGTGAAGGGTGCGACGTTGAGTACCCCGCCCAGCCGGTCGAACGTCAGCGTATTTCAATCCACGCACCCGTGAAGGGTGCGACTTCGCTTCGTTGACGGTGAAGCAGCAGTCATTGATATTTCAATCCACGCACCCGTGAAGGGTGCGACTCCATAGCCGTGTCAAAGACAACAAAAGTATCATCTATTTCAATCCACGCACCCGTGAAGGGTGCGACAGGCTTTCGTTTCTTCATAGACCTGGGCCATGACAGATTTCAATCCACGCACCCGTGAAGGGTGCGACATGGAATTGACGCGAGAATATGAAGCGGCCCAGGCTCATTTCAATCCACGCACCCGTGAAGGGTGCGACCAGCAATCAGAGGCGAAGATATTATTGTTCGAAATCCATATTTCAATCCACGCACCCGTGAAGGGTGCGACGGCCTTCAAATTGGCTCAGTCACTATCTGCTCTCTCATCAATCATATTGCGAACTGATTGATGAGCAGTTCAATTTTTGAGTCAATTATCCGGGTATTGCTCATTTTTATAGAAATCAAGACGGGTGCGAAGCTCCGATATATTTTATGTGTGATTTTGCTTCGCACCGCTTTTTTCTCTTGGTTAAATCATCCGGGTACACGTAACATGTTCCGGGATTTTACTTTCATCTACAGTGATATCGTAGTCCGTATAGTTTCTGGGAGCAATGACGCCATCTTTTTTCTGGACATGAATAGTGTCAAAAAGTTTATAGGCCGGGGCATTCCCCAGTTCACTATCATGCTTGAAAACGATGAGTTCGCGGACGGCCATATTCCCTCTGGCAGCGGAATGGTCATATTCAAACATATTAATGATGGCCTTCCATAAATACTGCAAATCATCTTCGCTGAAACCGGTCACTTTCCGGGCCAGGTTAGCCGATACGTAGCCATCTACACGATATAACGCATAGGGAATGATGTACTTCCTGCCAATTTCGGTATTTTTGTTTTCAGCATCTTTTTCCGTCGTGATGGCGACACGGGTAATGGTGACTTCCTGTGGCATGATGGGATCAATGCTGCGGGCAAAACCCAACTGAACAGGACCGCGAACTTGGCCACAATTGAGGGCACTTTTGACAAAGGTCGTCATAACGGCGCCAAAAGTGCGTATGTCAAAGAAATTCTGGCACATGAAATCACAAATTTTACGGTCCAGTTCCGGATCGCTCGTCTTCATCTTTTTGATGTCCTTTTCTTCTTTAACCCCTACATATTCCAAGGCTTCTTTATCACTGCGCTGCAAAGGAACGCCTTCTTTAACGTAAATACGATAGCCGGGTTTATCTTCGCAAATCGTTTCAATGCAATTGCGTATCTTACGCTTCAAGCAGACATCGGTAACCAGGCCATACCCCGTTTCCGGATCCACACGCGGCATATTACCGGCATCGGGATCTCCATTGGGATTACCATTTTCTACGTCAAACAGGATGGTAAATTCATAGCGATTCTTAATGGGTTCTGACATTTTATTTTTCCTCCTTCTTCGCATACCGTTTCTGGGTTTGATGGTAATAGCCTAAAATAAATAAGCCTTGATCCGTCAAATTCATCCGCGCAGGAATAGGCTGGCCATTCATCTCGATTTTCCCTTCCAACTCTGTAACCATTTTTTCCAGTTCAATTTTCAATCCCTTTCTGTCATTCAATTTACGTAAATGGTGATTGGCCATTTTCAACAAAATTGGAAATACCCATCCTGGGGTCGCAGCCGCACTATTAAAAAATCGATCCTTAATGGTGCTGTTGATATTGGGATTGGCTTCTTCCTGAATTTGTTCCAATACAGAGAACAGTCTGCCTAATACATAGGCCGTATTCGTACTTTCTTCATTCAACGCCACAGTTATCGTCTCTCCTTTCGGGAAATTCTTCAATAAACAAGCCTTGATGATAGCGGCTTTTTCAGCAGTAATTTTATAGATATGCTTATCTTTATCATCTTGATCTGCTTTAACTCTCAGCATGACGTGGTTGTATAAAGCCTGCGGGTAAGGCGTATCCGAGAGGATGCTCCGCATCACGGCGCCTGCCAAAAGTGGAGATGCAGTTTTATCTTTACTTTTTTTATTCACCGTTTCCCCCAGCAATCTCCATAATGGCAAGTAAGCCCGATGCTGCTGAGGCATAACGATTTCCAGTCTTTCATAATGTTTGCGCACGTGGTCGATAAAATGACCGAATGTATCCTGTAAGAAAAAACGGACTGAGAGTCTGGCTGCATTGGGCGACAACCCTAAGATATAAAAAGGCGTATCGGGATGGATAGGAACCCCTTTAAAATCAAAGGGCATCCCTTTCTGGATGTGAGAAAACAAGGCATCCAGTGTCTCATCATCAACAGTGTCATCATCTTCAAAAACGGCGCTATGAAGCAAATCCTGATAGGCCTCTTCCCCATTGGCTGCCCAATAGATGACAGTCGTATTGCCAATGACCTTGCAATGCTTTTCATCGGCAATGAGTTGATTCAATGCCGTCGTATAGGCGAAAGCGGCATGTTCACTGACAGGAGCATTATAGCACTGTCCCTTTGAATGACCGTATGATTCAAAAGCCTCTGCGTTAAAGGATACTAAGGAAGCTCCCGAAGACTGGGCACCGCGGACGCCTTTGATATTAGGATGGATGCGGGCAATGGGTCCTATTTTCCCTGTGACCAAACACTGCCCTTTGACAGCATCATCAGATGGCTGATTATAATGAGCATCCCAGGCGTTCCTGATGGTTTCATCATCTTGAACAAAGACACCTTCAACAGCATACATTACATTGGCTGTTAATAGGTTAGTGGTCAGGTACGGTTTCAATACGGGATGATTTTCTGCTGTTTCCGGATTCCACGTCGTAAAGAACCGCTTCAAAGCCTCTGCTGACGGCGTGTGGACAGCTTCTAAGATATCTAAATGATATTGTTTCATCGTTTCAAAACAAGCCATACTCCGCTTTTTATTCTTTTCCCATTTTGTTGCCGCATCTCCCGTCATATCCGCCGTCTTATTTTCCTTGGGCAGGCCCAGGCAATATGCGGCATTCGCCCATAAGAACTGCGGCCGGATGCCCGATGCTTTTTTCACGCCTTCCGGCAGCATATGGGTGGTAGGCACAGATACCTTCTTTTTTCCCCGCATCACTTCTTTTTCTAAAGACAGGATGCCGATGACTTCGCCCTGTTGATTCAGATTCACAGCATAAGAAATCTTATAGTTTCCCCATCCTGGTTTGGCAATAGCACGCTGTCGGGCTAAGGTTTCATAGTAATCTACCAATGATTGTAAAATCATGAGTGCACCTCACAATCCCGCAAATCCAGGACCCCGTTATGTAGGGTCGCCTTGAAGAACATAGGCCGTATGTGCTGTAAGTCGGAATAATCCATGTCATACAGCATATACCCTAATTCCTTATCTTCCCCGGCATAAGCTGTCGGCACACTGTCAAATTCATATTCCCGGAAATTGACAGGAAATTCCCGGCAGCCAAAATAAGGCGTATGATAGCATTGCCCCCGCTTCAGGCGGCGGCGGATGATATCTTGGAACTTTCCTGCATTGTCAGAAGCATTGGCCTTATCAGTCAATTCAAAATGCGCTTCGATGACATAATGCACCTTGCACAGTACCATGGAAGCCCGTTGCTGTATTTCTTCTTTCGTACTCAAATACAACGCCACATTTTTCTTAGTCATCGCCTGCTTGGCCGCTCTGGCACTGGCCTTTGCCTTAACTTCATTACGGCGTATATTGGTAAATTGGATAGGACTGAGGACATAGATTTTATCAATAATCCATCTGAGTCCGGGATGCCAATAAATGGCCTCAATGATGCCTCGTGCTGCAGACGGTGTCATGACATCATAACTGACACGTTCCGTTTTCATTTCCGGCCGGGAGAACAAGGCATAATCTCCCCAAACCTCTACACGTATTGCCATATCATCATCTCCTCAATTTATAAAAAGATGCCTATTCCATCTTCCATATTGACGACGAGTCCCGTATCCGGGTCATATCCCATCGGATCTTTTAGTACGTACAATCCTAAATCCAATGCGTCCAGCTTATTCGTTTCCCAGAGTTTCTCGAACTGGTTCTCATAGATGCTGACCATATATTGATTGGCCTTACGGAGTATGGACCGGTTACAAACACCGGCTCTCAATTGTGTCAGGATTTTCTGATTATCCAGGTCATCATCTATGGGAATAAAAACAGGTCTGCTATCTTCTTCTATCAGTTTAAAATCTTTTGCAATCTCTGTAAAGTCCGGGGTATTTCCTTCTAATCGTTTCAAAATATCTTTGCTGTCCAGCTGGTCTTCGCCAATCGTGTAATGGAGCTGGTCGAAATACGCTTTAATACTCTCTGCACTGGCTATGTCGGCATGGTGCTTCGCCACCATCTGGGTTATTTCAATAGGGCGCCGCACGAAAGCAGGGATCCAGTTCATAGGCTTATGCAAATCATAAATATATACGGCACTGTCTTCGGTCCGCTGTTTCCCTTCCCGATTGCAACGGCCGCCTGTCTGGATAATACTATCCAGGCCGGCAATTTCACGATAAACAACAGGGAAATCGACATCGACGCCAGCCTGAATCAAGCTGGTTGAAATGACCCGGCAGGGCAAACCATCCTTAAGGCGTTGACGGATGATTGCTAAGACGCGGCGCCGATGAGCCGGATACATGAAGGTCGACAAATGATAACATCCATCGCCCGCCATCATCTGATACAAGTCCCGAGCGTCCTTCTTGGAATTAGTGACACACAGGACCTGCTCATGCTCTTTCAGCTGCGCTGCCAAGGATTCCAAAGAATCTACATCCATGAATCGATAAGTGACGCGCCTGAAGAATTCATACAGTCCTTGTGTATCCGGGCAGATTTCCCGCACTTTCAGGCCTTCTCCAATCCGGGAAAAATACGTTTCCAAACTCGGCTGCGTTGCCGTACACAATACAGCTGTGCAGCGATAATTGGCCACCAATTCGCCTATACTGCGGATACACGGCCGCAAATAAGGCTCAGGGAGCATCTGCGCTTCATCAAAGATGAGGACACTATTGGCAATATTATGTACCTTGCGGCACCGGCTGGTCTTGGCCGCAAAGAGGGATTCAAAAAACTGCACATTCGTCGTCACAATGACGGGCGCATCCCAGTTTTCAGTCGCCAGCTTTTTGCGATTCAAGCCATCATCTTCCTTTTTGTCATTATCCTCTTTATTGTCATCTTTATCGTAATCGACATTCATATGGTGTTCGATGACGTTACCATCTCCCAGGATATTGCGGAAAATATCAGCAGTCTGTTCAATAATCGACGTATAAGGGATGATATAAATAATCCGCTGTTTCTTATACTTTACAGCGTGTTTCAAGGCAAAAGCCAAGGAAGACAAGGTCTTACCGCCGCCGGTCGGAACGGTCAGGCTAAACATACCGGGTTCCTTTTCAGCTGCATCCAGACATTGCTGATAAATTTCCTGCCGTTTTTGATTGATAGGCGTAGTGGGTTCCCCAAATGTTGCATAATAAGCAAAAAATAAATCGTGAAGTTCCTGCATCGTCGCGAATCCGCCGCGTTGCACCTTGCCATCGTTCACGAATTGTTCCGTATCCAAGAAATCGGCATCGACTAAGCAGGAAAAAAGCATACGGATGAAGAAAGAGTAATAAAACTGGTCTTTTCCGTATAAAAAGGCCGGTGCCTTGCGAATCGGCAGCGGTTCAGGCAATTCCTGCCGATAAGCCGAATAGTCCAGCTTGCCTTTCAATTCTTTTTTCAGCCGCCCCTTCAAGGTACCGTCATCGGCTTTCGATAATTTCGTTCCTATATTGAGGAGGCCACTGTGATGGCTGGCAATACAGAGAGCCAAAGGACCATTCTTTATTTTCTTCATCAGCAAGACACCAGCCGTAGAATGATCGACCCGCGGTCCCTCTTCCAGGATCCGTTGCTGGAAAGCCGCGCTATATTTCCCGATGTCATGATATAACCCGGCCATCTTCCCCCATTCGGCCGCATCAAATATACTGGCAAATCGTTCTGCCAAAAGGCTGGTCCCTTTCAAATGGTCTATCAGCAGCTGCTGTCGTCCCTCTTCGCTAGTATGCCCAATATATGTTCCCATCTCTGTTCTCCTTTCTCTACCATTTTGTGAATTCTATAATTCATTTTTGATACATTCAGTATACTCCGTTCCACACCACTAGTCAATATATATTTTCTGTAATATTGAATAGTAAAATTTATTTATAGAAAAAACCTGCCGTATGAATATCATACGACAGGCCACTCAATAACTTACTACTCAATATTACAATTTCAATCCACACGCTCATGGAACCCATCAGCGAGACGGCTATATTATAGCATAAAAAAAGGCTTGTCGCACGTGCGACAAGCCCTGGACGGTGTCAACATATTGTGAGATTTTTTTTGAATGACAAGTTGAACCTCTCCCGCTTATAGAAGCGGGAGATTCTTGAGAAGGTTGCTGTTTAAG
>ERZ791765.1757-NODE-1757-length-10967-cov-15.752108_pt1 | contig 10967 bp, 10 predicted proteins | sample MGYA00509949_ERZ791765 | MGnify/ENA primary metagenome ERZ791765 (study PRJEB30046, sample SAMN00791980) | human gut metagenome | study: EMG produced TPA metagenomics assembly of the A metagenome-wide association study of gut microbiota in type 2...
GGTGTGAAGTGGGGGAAAAGCCTGAGATGATATCAGGGGCTTACCTATCACTATAGAACAGCGATTTTGTCCTCATGCTCAATCAAGCGGCCGGCGACCGTGCTATCCTTGCAAAGCAGCTCAATATTTCGCCGCAGCAGATGAAGTATGTCACCCACACCGAAGCGGGCGAGGGGCTTATCTTCTACGGGAATGTGGTGCTGCCCTTTGTAGACCGCTTCCCGAAAGACACCGAGCTTTACAAGGTTATGACGACGAAGCCGGAGGAAGTGGGCGAAGCATGACAACAGAGTTAAAGACAGACACCATTATCAACCGCGACGCGCTCTATGCCCTAAAGGAGCTGCCCGACGAAAGCGTACATTGCTGCGTCACAAGCCCGCCCTACTATGCACTTAGGGACTACGGGCTTACTATGCAGATTGGGCGGGAGGACACGCCGGAAGAATACATTGAACGGCTTGTTGTAGTATTCCGCGAACTGCGCCGGGTGTTACGTTCTGACGGCACGTTCTGGCTGAATATCGCTGACACCTACTGCGGCACAGGAAACAAGGGCTACCATGCCGACCCGAAGAACCCCAAAGGCAGGAACGGACAGAGCGTTTCAATCGCAAGACGGGCGGCGGGCTGCAAGCAAAAGGACTTAATCGGTATTCCGTGGCTCTTAGCCTTTGCCCTACGCGCTGACGGGTGGTATTTACGCAGCGACATTATCTGGCAGAAAGAAAACCCTATGCCGGAGAGCGTCAAAGACCGCCCCACAAGGAGTTATGAACACATCTTCCTGCTTACGAAGTCAAAGAAATATTTTTATGACGCTGCCGCCATTGCGGAGCCGTTAGCCCCGAAAACGGCGGCGCGGTACCGTACCGGGCGCGGCGCAGGACACAAATACGCTGATGAAGTACCAGGACAGGGAAAGGTACAGGGTATCAACCGCACCAGAAGCGGCGGCTATTATGATGAAGCCCTTATGCCTACCATGCGGAACAAGCGGGACGTGTGGCTTATCAACACTGTACCGTATAGCGGCGGTCATTTCGCCGCGTTCCCGCCGAAGTTAGCGGAAAACTGTATCAAAGCGGGCTGTCCGAAAGGCGGCGTTGTGATAGACCCGTTTTTAGGCAGCGGCACAACGGCGGCAGTCGCAAAGGAGCTTTCCCGCCACTATATCGGCATTGAGTTAAATATCGAGTATTGCGCCCTTGCGGGGGCGCGGATTGGAGGTGTGAAACCATGAAGCAATACCGGGCGCGTGAGAAAATCACCCAGAAAATGACCCGCGAGGGAGCTATCGAGGTAAACGCTGCCACAGGCAAAAAGAAGCGTATCAGCAACCGCATAAGGGACGCTGACCTTGCAAAGACCGAAGCCGCAGCAGCGCAGCCGGAACAGTCAGCACAGCCACAGGCGGCACAGGACGCAGCGGCGCAGCCTTTCCCCGGTTCCTCTGACGCTTCCCCTCTGCCCCTTTCGCCGGAGCTTCCCCACAGGCAGGACACCGCCGCAGCGGAGCGCGTCATGGAGCATTTAGACGCAGCGCATACCCGCGCCGCTTCTAAAAAGGCGGTACGGAAAGTGCAGGAGGAAGCCACCGCACAGACAAAATCTTCACGCTTGCAGTTTACCGAGGAAGAACTATCTGCGCCGGAGCTTGAAAAATACATCAGAAAATCCGACAAAGCCGCCGACCGTCTGAACGCGGCAAAAGCGGCTATCCCCAAAGAAAAGAAACTTGTTAAGGAACGTACCTTTGACGAAGCCACAGGAAAGGGCAAGACCCGCCTGCACTTTGAGGAACGGGAGAAGCCGCCCGGATTTAAGGAGAAACACAGCCCGCTATCCCGCCCCGCGCAGGAAGCGGGTATTTTCGTCCACAACAAGATACATTCCGTGGAAAAGGACAATTCCGGCGTGGAGGGGGCGCACAAATCCGAAGAACTGGCGGAGCGCGGCGCGAAGTACGGGGCGCGGAAACTCAAAGAGGGCTACCGCAGCCATAAGCTAAAGCCCTACCGGTCAGCGGCAAAAGCTGAAAAAGCGGCGTTTAAGGCAAACGTGGATTTCCAGTATCACAAAGCCCTACATGATAATCCGCAGCTTGCGAGCAACTCCCTTTCCCGTTTCATGCAGAAGCAGCAAATCAAACGGCAGTATGCAAAAGCGGCAAAGACGGGCGGCGCAGCCACCGCAAAGAAAGCAGCGGAAAATACCGCAAAGGCGGCAAAGAAAACCGCCGAGAAAACAAAAGAAGCGGCGGCATTTGCGGCAAGGCACCCGGCGGGTATCTGTATCGCCATTGCCGCGCTGCTCTTGTTTATCATGGTATCGGCGGGGCTGTCCTCTTGCGGGGCTATGTTCTCTGGCTTGATGAACGGCGTTCTTGGGACTTCCTACACGTCGGAGGACGCGGATTTAGTCGCTACGGAAAATAACTATGCGGCAAAGGAAACAGAGCTTCAGCAGCGGATTGACAATATCGAGCGCGACAATCCGGGCTATGATGAATACCGCTACGACCTTGACAATATCGGACATAACCCGCATGAACTGGCTTCCTATCTGACCGCCCTTTTGCAGAGCTATACCCCGCAGAGCGCACAGGCAGAGCTAAACCGCATTTTTGAAAAGCAGTACACCTTTACGCTGACCGAGGAAGTGGAGATACGCTACCGGACGGAAACCCGTACCGACACCTGGACGGACGAGGACGGGAACAGCCACAGCGACACCTATACCGTTGAAGTGCCCTATGAGTATTATATCCTCAATGTGAAGCTGACGAATAAACCGATCGGCAGCTTTGTATCGGAGCTTTTGACCGCCGAGCAGCTTGAAATGTACCGCGTCTACCTTGAAACGAGCGGCAACAAACCTTTGATTTTCGGCGGCGGCTCTCCAGATGTGGGCGCGTCGGAGGATTTAAGCGGCGTTGAGTTTGTGAACGGCACACGCCCCGGCAATACCGCTATTGTTGACCTTGCGAAACGGCAAGTCGGCAACGTGGGCGGGCAGCCTTATTGGAGCTGGTACGGCTTTAACAGCCGCGTGGAATGGTGCGCCTGTTTCGTGTCGTGGTGCTACGGGCAAATGGGCTTATCCGAACCGCGTTTTGCCGCCTGCCAGTCACAGGGTATTCCGTGGTTCACTTCACACGGGCAATGGGGCGATAGGAGTTATACGAACATAGCCCCCGGCGACGCTATCTTTTTTGACTGGGACGGGGACGGCAGCGCAGACCATGTAGGGCTTGTCGTCGGCACAGACGGAAGCCGCGTTTATACCGTCGAGGGCAATTCCGGCGACGCCTGCAAGGTAAAGAGCTATCCCCTTGACTATTCCTGTATCAAAGGCTACGGGCTGATGAACTGGAACTAAACACTATGTAAACTGAAAGGAGAATTTTTTTATGGCAATGAGTAAAATTGAACGTATCGAACGCGAGATTGCAAAGACCCGCGAGAAAATCACCGAATACCAGAACAGGCTGAAAGGATTGGAAGCGCAGAAAACCGAAGCGGAAAACCTGCAAATCGTTCAGCTTGTGCGCTCCATGCGCCTTTCCCCGCAGGAGCTTACCGCTATGCTGTCCGGCGAGCCTATCCCCGGCATTGCGACCGTTCCCGCAGACTATGAAGAACAGGAGGACACCGAGAATGAAGAATAAACTTTTTAGAACACTGACCGCACTTTGCGCCGCCCTTATGCTTATGGGCGGCGTTTCTGTCACCGCCTTTGCACAGGTGCCGGAGGAAGCCACTGACGACAGCGGCGTTGTTTACGAGGAACCCGAAAAGGAAGCTCCCCTTACCCCGGACGGGAACGCGACCCTTGTAGACGATTTTGGCGGCAATAAGCAGCTTATCACCGTAACGACCAAAAACGGCAACTACTTTTATATCCTCATTGACCGGGACGACGAGGGTGAGAACACCGTACATTTCTTAAATCAGGTAGACGAAGCCGACCTTATGGCACTTATGGAGGACGGGCAGACGCAGGAGCCGCCCGCTGTCTGCAACTGTACGGAGAAATGCGAAGCCGGAAAGGTAAATACATCTTGCCCGGTATGCGCTACCAACATGACCGCTTGCAGCGGCAAAGCCCCGGAGCCGGAAGCCGAGGAACCCACAGAGCAGCCCAAAGAACAAAGCAATATGGGCGGGCTTGTGATTTTCCTTGTGGTGGCACTTCTTGGCGGCGGGGGCGCACTCTACTACTTTAAGTTTATGAAACCGAAGCAGAGCGTCAAAGGCAGCACCGACCTTGACGACTTTGATTTTGAGGACTACGACGGGGACGAGCCGGAAGCTGACGACATAGGCGGCGACGGGGAAACGGAGGACGAGGAAGCATGACCCTGTTCACCGACAATCCCTTTGAAAAGATGATGATACAAAGACCATGCGGGCGGCGCGACAATGCGCCGCCCGTTCCGCTATCCCCGGCTTGCGCTTCCTGCCCTTATAGGGGGCAAACTCCCTGTATTGGCTATTGCATGAAACAGGTACAGGAGAAAAAGGAAGCTGCGCCGGAACGCTGAAAGGAGGATTTTTATTTGATTTTAGTAATCGCAGAAAAGCCGAGCGTGGCACAGACTATCGCCGCCGCCCTTGGCGCAAAGGAAAAAAGGGACGGCTATATCGAGGGCAGCGGCTACCTCATTTCATGGTGCGTCGGACATCTGGTGCAGCTTGCGGAAGCTGCCGCCTACGGGGAGCAGTACAAAAAATGGAGCTATGACAGCTTACCTATTCTGCCGCAGGAATGGAAATATACCGTTGACCCGGACAAAGGAAAGCAATTTGCGACCTTAAAGGAGCTTATGCACCGCGCCGACGTTTCCGAAGTCGTGAACGCCTGCGACGCGGGGCGCGAGGGTGAATTGATTTTCCGTTTCGTCTACAATCAAGCGGGCTGCAAGAAACCTATGCGCCGCCTCTGGATTTCTTCAATGGAGGACGCGGCGATTAAGGCAGGCTTTGCTTCTCTCAAAAACGGACGCGACTATGACCCGCTCTTTGCGTCTGCCCTCTGCCGCGCAAAGGCTGACTGGCTTATCGGCATTAACGCCACCCGCCTTTTCTCCTGCCTGTATCACAAGACCTTGAATGTGGGGCGCGTCCAGACCCCAACCTTAAAAATGCTTGTTGACCGGGACGCAGCTATCACTTCTTTCAAGAAAGAAAAATACTATGTTGTCCGTCTTTCTCTGGGCGGCACAGAAGCGGCAAGCGCGAAGATCTGCGCCGCCGAAGAAGCAAAGGAACTGAAAGCAGCTTGTGAAGCGGCACAGGCGGTATGTGTTTCCGTCGTGAAAGAAAAGAAAACCGCAGCCCCGCCGAAGCTCTTTGACCTTACTTCTTTGCAGCGGGAAGCAAACCGCATTTTCGGTTATACCGCGAAACAGACCCTTGACCTTGCACAGAACCTATACGAAAAACGGCTCTTGACCTATCCGAGAACGGACAGCACGTTTCTGACCGACGACATGGGGAACACCGCAGCGGACGTTATCGAGCTGCTTTGCGGAAAGCTCCCCTTTATGGCGGGTGTGGACTTCACGCCGGAGGTTGCAAAGGTGCTGAACAGTAAAAAGGTATCAGACCACCACGCAATCATTCCCACTATGGAGCTTGCAAAGACTGACCTTGCGACGCTGCCGGAAAGCGAGAAAAATATCCTTACCCTTGCCGGGGCGCGTCTACTCTTTGCCACCGCCGAGCCGCATATCTTTGAAGCGGTCACGGCGGTTTTCTCATGTGCCGGAGCAGATTTTACCGCGAGGGGAAAAACCGTACTTTCTGACGGTTGGAAAGAGCTTGAACGCAGATACCGGGCGACGCTGAAACAAAAGCCCGACGCAGAGGACGTGGAAAATGCAGATGTGACGCTGCCAGAGCTTACCGAGGGGCAGAGCTTTGAAAGTCCTGCCGCAAAGGTTACGGAGCATGACACCACACCGCCGAAGCCCCACAACGAAGCGAGCCTTTTGTCGGCTATGGAACGCGCCGGGAACGAGGACACCGACCCGGACGCGGAACGCCGGGGGCTTGGCACTCCCGCCACCCGCGCCGCTGTCATTGAAAAACTGGTTAACGGCGGTTTTGTGGAGCGCAAAGGAAAGCAGCTTATCCCCACCAAAGACGGGAATAACCTTGTCTGTATTCTGCCGGATACTCTCACTTCCCCGAAGCTCACCGCCGCATGGGAAAACAATCTGACGCAGATTGCAAAGGGAGCCGCAGACCCGGACAAATTTCTATCCGGCATTGAAGCTATGGCGCGGGAGCTTGTGGAAGCCTATCCGTTTCTCTCCGACGCAGACAAGGAGCGTTTCAAAGAGGAAAAGCCGGAAATCGGCAAATGCCCCCGCTGCGGTTCCCCTGTCTATGAGGGAAAGAAAAACTATTACTGTTCTAACAGGGATTGCACGTTTACCATGTGGAAGAATGACCGCTTTTTTGAGGAACGGAAAATAACCTTTTCCGCGAAGATTGCCGCCGCGCTCCTTAAATCCGGCAAGGCGAATGTGAAGAAGCTCTATTCCCCGAAAACAGGCAAGACCTACGACGGAACTATCGTTTTAGCTGACACTGGCGGGAAATACGTCAACTACCGTATCGAAGTGCGGAAGAACTAAAAACTGGAATAGCAAGCATAGGAAGCGGGTACCCGCTTCCGTAAATCCCTGTCCTGCCGCTGACGCGCCGGACGGGGATTTTGCTTGTTGGGAAGTTTCCCAAACCCTCTAAAAATCTTCAAAAATCTTTGGCAAAATGCGCGGGCGCACCGTAGTAGGACTATGTAACCACTACCGCAGCGTCCGCGCTGCCATACGCGAAAGGAGGTTTAACACATGGCAAGTTTACGCGACACCGTAAAGGAATATCAAGAGGAACTTAGGGACGGTATCGCATGGGTGGCGTTCTGGAAAGAGGGGCGTTCTTGGAACGCCGAGCATTTTCATCTTGAAATGGACGGCACCTTAGACCCGTTTGACAGGAACCGGTTAGAGGAAATCAAAGCGGCTGACCCCGCCGCCGTTATCTTAAACGGCTATTACTGCGGGCAGTTGGGCGAGGACATGAACCTTGACGAGCTGACCGCCGGAGTGCGCTATCACTATGAAAACAGCTTGAATGACCTTGGCGGATTTATCGAAGCACACGACGACAGGATGCCGCCGGAGCTTATCGAGGAAACAAGAGCCGCCGCCCATGCTGCGGGGCTTCCCTTTTCTGAAAAGCCCTACCGGGACGACGAAGATATTGACCCTTATATTTTTGACGGGAGCATGAGCATAGAGGACTACGAGCTTATGCACCGCCTAATGAATGAAGAAAGGAGCAGACAACAGATGAATGAGCAATTTTCTGTCTTAATTGACAGCCGCACCCGCTTTGAAACAGGCGAGCCGGGCGGCGTGTGGCTTTCCATGCCGACAACAACGGAGCAGCTTCACGAAGCTATGCAGCATGTCGGCATTACTGCGGATAACCCGCAGGACTTCTTTATCAATGGCTTTGCAAACACCGAACAGCAGCCCTTTGATGTGCCGCTTCCTGTTATCCAGAGCGCAAGCATGGACGAACTGAACTACTTAGGCAATCTGCTTTCCATGCAGAGCGACGAGGACAGGGACAAGTTTACGGCGGCGGTAACTCTTGGGGAACGCGCCGGGAATATCAAAGACCTTATCAACCTTGCACAGAATCTTGACTGTTACTGGATTTACCCTACCGTACAGAATGAAGAAGATTACGGGCATTACCTTATCGACGAAGTGGACGAATTGGAACTGCCCGAAGAAGCAAAAAAGTATTTCATGTATGAGGATTATGGACGGGACGCTGCGAGGGGTGACGGGGGACGCTTTACCGAACAGGGCTATATCTACAACAACAAGAACACCTTTACAGAATGGTACAACGGGAAAGAAAACGACATACCAAAAGAATACAAGGTTATGAGCTTCCCACAGGCAGAACGCCCCGACCCGTCAAAGGTGGAAATGGACGCAGCCGCGCCGGGAGCAAGAACAGCACAGGCCGCCGAGCAGCCGCAGGAGCCGCGCCCCGTTATCCCTATCGTGCTGACAAGTGAGAAGCCCGCCGAGAAATTAAAAGAGATTACCGACCGTCTGGAACAGGGCATTACAGAACTCTTTGACAGCGAGCGTTACAAAGAATATCTGCGCGTCATGTCAAAGTTTCATAATTACAGCTTCAACAATACGCTGCTTATCGCCATGCAGAAGCCGGACGCTTCCCTTGTGGCGGGCTTTTCCTCTTGGAAAAATAACTTTGGGCGAAACGTGATGAAAGGACAAAAGGGTATCAAAATCATTGCCCCGTCACCGTTCAAAATCAAACAGGAAATGGAGAAAATCGACCCTCATACACAGAAGCCCATTATCGGCAAGGACGGGAAGCCCGTAACCGAAGAAAAGGAAATCACGATACCCGCTTATAAGGTGGTATCTGTTTTTGATGTGTCGCAGACCGAGGGGAAAGAGCTTCCCGACATTGCAGTAGACGAACTGACGGGCGACGTTGACCGCTACAAGGATTTTTTCACAGCCCTTGAAAAGACTTCCCCCGTCCCTATTGGCTTTGAGAAAATCGAGGGCAGCGCACATGGCTATTACCACTTGGAGGACAAGCGCATTGCCATTGACGAGGGCATGAGCGAGCTTCAAACCTTAAAGACTGCTATCCATGAAATCGCCCATGCGAAGCTGCACGATATTGACCTTAACGCCCCAAAGGACGAGCAGCAGCCCCGCGTTGACAGGCGCACCCGCGAAGTTGAAGCGGAAAGCGTCGCTTATACTGTCTGCCAACACTACGGGCTTGATACGTCGGACTATTCTTTCGGCTATGTTGCCGGGTGGAGCAGCGGGCGCGAGCTTTCCGAACTGAAAAGCTCCCTTGAAACAATCCGCAGCGCAGCCGCCGAGATTATCAATTCCATTGACGCTAATATCGCGGAGCTGCAAAAGGCACAGGATAAGGAGCAGGCCGCCGGACAGGATCAGCCGGAGCCGGAAGTACAGGCACAGAAAGCGGCACAGACCGTCACGCCGGAGAAGGACACCTTTTCCATTTATCAGCTAAAGCGTGGGGACGAAACGCGGGACTTCCGGTTTGAGCCTTACGACCGCCTGCAGGCGGCGGGGCTTAGTGTGGAAGCGGCGAACTATGACCTTATCTACACCGCACCCCTCACGCCGGATATGACCCTTGAAAGCATTTGGGAAAAATTCAATATCGACCACCCCAAAGATTTTAAGGGACACAGCCTTTCCGTTTCTGACGTGGTAGTGCTTCATCAGAGCGGGCAGGACACCGCCCACTATGTAGACAGTTTCGGCTATAAGCAGGTGCCAGAGTTTTTGCAGGAGCAGACAAAGCAGCTCACCCCCGACGAGCTGACGACGGGCGAGAAAATCCAGACACCGAGGGGCAATTTCTATGTAACCGCCATGAGCCGGGAGCAGATAGAAGCTGCCGGATATGGCTTTCATCATCAATCAGACGACGGGAAATATCTGATTATGGGAAACGGGACACGGGCGTTTGCCATTGCCGCAGAACAGGTACAGCGGGAAAATCCCTTGAAAGCTGCCGAGCAGACCACAGAGCAGAACGAAAATATGATTGACGGTATCATCAACAACACCCCTACTGTTGACGAACTGGAAGCAAAGGTTAAAGCAGGAGAAACAATTTCCCTTGTTGACCTGGCTAACGCTGTCAAAGTAGATAAGGAGCGCGGCAAGGATAAGCCGGAAAAGAAGCCCTCTATCCGGGCGCAGCTTCGGGCGGACAAGGAAAAGAGCCAGAAAAAAGCAGCAGCAAAAACAAAAAATCACGATTTGGAGGTATGAGCATGATTAGATTGACAGTTGAGGAAACAAACCTTTTGAGCATTTACAGGACAGGGAGCAGACAGGGGCTTATCGTTGCCATGAAAGCCGCGCTACCCTTTATGGACGGGGAAATGCGGGAGTTTGCCGCCCGCACCCTTTCCAAAGTGGAAGCCATGACCGAAGCGGAGTTTGCGGAGCTTTCCCTTGACCCCGCAGACGAGGTATGAGCGGGATTAAGCGGCTGACGCCGCCCCAGAGCCGGAAAGTCAATACCCTTGTGCGCCGGGAGTGCTGCAACTGCGACGGGGGCAACTGTATTTTGCTTGACGACGGGGAAACGTGCGTATGCCCGCAGCTTATTTCCTATTCGTTGCTTTGCAAGTGGTTCCGACTTGCCGTACTTCCCCTTGATAAGCTCTTATATGCCGAGCTTTTTCAGACCGAGGATAAAAGGCGGTGTACGGTGTGCGGCGCGTCCTTTGCTTCAAAGTCAAACAGCGTCAAGTATTGTCCGGACTGCCGGAAACGTATCACGAACAGACAGGCAGCGGAGCGCATGAGAAAAAAGCGCGCCTTTGTTACGCAGTAGGGGCGAAAAAGGGCTTGATTTATGCGGCTTTCCGGGCAGGAAAAGGAAGCGGTAAGGGATTTATACCTTTACCCCCGAAAATGCCGTTCTATTGCGTAACATTCCATATCTGCACCCCTAAGAAAACCGGGGCGCGGTGGCTATGTGATAGCTGCCGCGTCCCGGCTTTTCCTTTGTAATCGACAATACCAATTTCTTCCCAAAAGTGTTATTATAAAGCAAATTAGTCCCTAAAAACACAACGCAACCTAAATTTTCGTAACCGCAACGATTGGTTGACACAGATTAAATATGTGTTGGTGGTACGCAACCAACGAATTGTGGTATCTTTCTATTGGAGGTGATAAACATGAACATAGCAGAAAGGCTTCAAGAACTGCGTAAAAAAGCGGGCTATTCACAAGAGCAAGTTGCTGAAATGCTTGGAATCTCAAGGCAAGCTATTTCAAAATGGGAAAGCGGTGTTTCCCAAACAAAAAGATATTAAGAAACAGCCCATGT
>ERZ791765.1760-NODE-1760-length-10958-cov-3.097771_pt1 | contig 10958 bp, 7 predicted proteins | sample MGYA00509949_ERZ791765 | MGnify/ENA primary metagenome ERZ791765 (study PRJEB30046, sample SAMN00791980) | human gut metagenome | study: EMG produced TPA metagenomics assembly of the A metagenome-wide association study of gut microbiota in type 2...
TGATTTTGTTATATATAATACATGTACAGTAAGGGAAAATGCTAACTTAAGAGTATATGGAAGACTTGGACAGCTAAAAAAGGCTAAAAGAAATAATCATGAAATGATTATAGCTATGTGCGGATGCATGATGCAGGAACCTGAGGTTGTAGAAAAGATAAAGACTTCTTATAGGTTTGTGGATGTTGTATTTGGTACATTTAACATATTTAAGTTAGCAGAGCTTCTGTATAACAGATTCACATCAGACGAGCAGATTATTGATATATGGGATTCAACTAAAGAGGTTGTTGAGGAGCTGCCAACTTCAAGAAAGTATCCATTTAAGTCGGGCGTTAATATAATGTTTGGCTGTAATAACTTCTGTACATATTGTATTGTTCCATATGTAAGGGGACGCGAGAAGTCAAGAGAACCAAAAGAAATAATAAGAGAAATTGAAAGACTTGTTGCAGATGGAGTAAAAGAAGTTATGCTTCTTGGACAGAATGTTAACTCATATGGAAAAACACTTGATGATAATGTTACATTTGCAGAGCTTCTTGGTGAAATAGCTAAGATAGATGGACTTGAAAGAATAAGATTCATGACTCCACATCCTAAGGATTTGTCTGATGAGCTTATAGAGGTTATACGTGACAATCCAAAGGTGTGTAATCACATACACCTTCCACTTCAGTCAGGAAGCAGCAGACTGCTTAAGCTTATGAACAGACAATATACTAAGGAGCATTATCTTGAACTTGTAGACAAGATAAGAAAAACTATTCCGGATATATCTATTACGACTGATATCATAGTAGGCTTTCCAGGTGAGACGGAAGAAGATTTTGAAGATACTCTTGATGTTGTAAGAAAAGCAAAATATGATAGTGCATACACATTTATCTATTCAAAAAGAACTGGAACACCTGCTGCCAGAATGGAAGGACAAGTTGCAGAGGATGTTGTTAAGGAAAGATTTAACCGCCTATTACAGACTGTTTCTGATATAAGCCATGAACATATTAAAAGATATGAAGGCCATGATATGGATGTGCTTGTTGAGGATGTAGACGACCATGACAGTGATTTTTTAACTGGCAGGATGACTAATAATATTTTAGTGCATTTTAAGGGAGATAAATCTCTTATTGGAACTGTTGTTAATGTTCATATGGATGAATGTAAAGGTTTCTATTATATGGGAACCATGAATGATTAAGAATGTATATTTAGTGACTGGAGGATGAAAATGGCTGAGTATTCACCAATGATGCAGCATTATCTTGCAACAAAAAACGAGTATAAGGACTGTATATTGTTTTATAGACTTGGTGATTTCTATGAGATGTTTTTTGAAGATGCAATAATCGTATCTAAAGAACTTGAGCTTACATTAACTGGTAAAGATTGTGGACAGGAGGAACGTGCGCCTATGTGCGGCGTTCCTTTTCATGCTGCCGAAACTTATATAAACAGACTTGTGGCAGCAGGTCATAAGGTTGCTATATGTGAGCAGATGGAAGATCCTAAAAAAGCCAAGGGAATAGTTAAAAGAGAAGTTATAAAGGTTGTTACACCTGGAACTAATATCAATACGCTTGGACTTGATGAAACCAGAAATAATTATATGATGAGCATAGTGTATCTTGGAGATAACCTTGGCGTATCTATAGCTGATTATTCCACTGGAGATTTTTTTGTAACAGAGCTTGATGGGGGGAGTGAACTGATAGATGAAATAAATAAGTTTGCTCCATCAGAAATAATTGTGAATGAATACTTTGCAATGAGTGGAATTAATCTTGAAGCGATTAATGCAAAGCTTGGTATAGCAATGTCAACACTTGATAACTGGTACTTCAATGAAGAAACATGCAAAAATAAGCTTCTTGAACATTTTCATATTGAAATGCTTGATGGCTTGGGAGTTAAAGATTATACGGTTGGGATTATAGCAGCGGGTGCGCTTCTTACATATCTTTATGAGACACAGAAGAGTACAATGCCTCATATAACTACACTGATGCCATATTCATCTGGTAAATATATGCTTATTGACAGCTCTTCAAGAAGAAATCTTGAACTTGTGGAAACAATGCGTGAAAAACAAAAGAGGGGTTCTCTTTTGTGGGTGCTTGATAAGACTAAGACAGCTATGGGAGCACGTATGCTTCGTTCATATATAGAACAGCCGCTCATAAACAAAGACGAGATAATAAAACGCCAGGATGCAATAGAAGAGCTTAATGATTGCATGATAGACAGGGAAGAGCTAAGAGAGTATCTTAATCCTGTTTATGATATGGAACGCATTATGACTAAAATAAGCTGTAAAACAGCAAATCCAAGGGATTTAATTGCATTTCGCAATACACTGGAAATGATACCACATATTAGACGTATTGTTGGTGGCTTTAAGACTTCTATGTTTGTAGAATGTTTTGATAAAATGGATGATTTATCTGATCTTTATAAGCTTGTACTTTCAGCGATAGTAGATGAACCACCTATATCATTACGTGATGGAGGTATGATTAAGGAAGGTTACTCACAAGAGGCAGATGAGCTTCGCAATGCCAAAATAAAAGGCAAGGAGTGGCTTTCAGAGCTTGAAATGCGTGAAAAAGAAAGAACAGGTATTAAAAATCTTAAGGTCAAGTATAATAAGGTGTTTGGATATTATCTTGAGGTTACGAATTCATTTAAAGACAAAGTACCTCCTGAATGGGTAAGAAAGCAGACACTTACCAATGCAGAGCGTTATACGACAGATGAATTAAAACATCTTGAGGATGTTATACTTGGTGCAGAGGATAAATTATATTCGCTTGAATATGATTTATTTTGCGATGTCAGGGAAAAGATTGCAAAGGAAGTAGTCAGAATACAGAATACTGCCAAAGCTGTTGCGATGGTTGATGCACTTGTTTCTTTATCAGTTGTTGCAACGCAGAATAACTATGTAAAACCAAAAATCAACGATAAAGGAATAATAGATATTAAAAATGGCCGGCACCCGGTAGTTGAGAAGATGATAACCAATGATATGTTTATATCTAATGACACATATCTTGATAATTCATCAAACAGAGTTACTATAATAACCGGACCTAATATGGCTGGTAAGTCTACATATATGAGACAGACTGCACTTATTGTGCTTATGGCACAGACAGGTAGTTTTGTTCCAGCGGATTCTGCCAGTATATGTATAGTTGACAGAATATTTACAAGGGTAGGAGCATCAGATGATCTGGCTTCAGGACAATCAACTTTTATGGTTGAGATGACAGAGGTTGCCAATATATTAAGAAATGCTACTTCAAAAAGTCTTATAATACTTGATGAAATAGGAAGAGGTACAAGTACATTTGATGGATTAAGTATAGCATGGGCTGTTGTTGAATATATAGCCAATACAAAAATTCTTGGGGCAAAGACACTTTTTGCGACACATTATCATGAACTTACAGAGCTTGAAGGAACGCTTGACGGAGTTAATAATTATTGCATAGCGGTTAAAGAATGTGGTGATGATATAGTATTCCTTCGTAAGATTATAAAGGGTGGAGCAGATAAAAGCTATGGTATACAAGTGGCTAAGCTCGCAGGAGTTCCGGAAACGGTACTTAACAGGGCTAAAGAGCTTGTTGCTGAGTTAAGTGATGCAGATATATCACAGAAGGCAAGGGATATAGCCCAATATTCAAAGAAACTTGAAAAAATGAATAATCAGTATAAAAAGATTAATGATTTAGAGGATAAACAGATGTCATTGTTTGATACGGTTAAAGATGATGACATTATATCGGATATTAAAGAACTTGATATAAGTAATATGACACCAATAGATGCGCTTAATACGTTATATAAGCTGCAGGGGAAGGTTAAAAACCGCTGGTAAATTAAGAAAATATATCTGATTAAAATGGATGATTATTCTGCTTTTGATTGATAAATGCTATATGTGTGAATAAGGAAAGGAGACTGACGTTGGGAATTCAGCTGCTTGATCAGAATACAATTAATAAAATTGCTGCAGGAGAAGTTATAGAAAGACCTTCATCTGTTGTTAAAGAATTGGTTGAAAATGCTATAGATGCAGGGGCTAATGCAGTTACTGTTGAAATAAAGGAAGGTGGAATCTCATTTATAAGAGTTACAGATAATGGTTCTGGAATCAATAAAGATGAGATAGATATAGCATTTAAAAGACATGCGACAAGCAAGATAAAGTCTATAGAGGATCTGATAACAGTTTCATCTCTGGGATTCCGAGGTGAAGCACTTGCAAGTATAGCTGCAGTTTCACAGATAGAACTGATAACAAAGACACAAAAGAGTCTTACAGGTACAAGATATCTGTCTGATGGTGGAAAGAAAATATCAGTTGAAGATATAGGTGCACCTGATGGTACTACATTTATTGTTAGAAATCTTTTCTTTAATACACCTGTAAGGAGAAAGTTTTTAAAGTCAGCAGCAACAGAAGCTGGTTATATTAATTCCCTGATGCAGTATCTGTCTTTATCACGTCCTGATATATCATTCAGATTTATTAATAATAACCAGAATAAGCTTCATACATCTGGAAATATGAAGCTTAAGGATATTATATATAATGTTTATGGAAGAGATATTACTGCGAATCTTTATGAAGTAAATAGTGCTGCTGAGAATATCAGGATAGAGGGTTATATAGGAAAACCATTTGTGAATCGTGGTAACAGGGTATATGAGAACTATTATATAAATGGCAGATATATAAAGAGCAGTATAATAAACAGAGCGATTGAGGCTGGATATAAAGGTTTTATAATGCCACATAATTATCCGTTTACAGTTCTGCATTTTACGATTAATCCGGAAATCATAGATGTTAATGTACATCCTACTAAGATGGAGCTTAGATTTTCTAATAATGAATATGTATATAATTTTGTGTATGATACAATTCTTTCCACGTTAAAGGGAAAAGAGCTTGTTGCTGAGGTTGAAGCTGATGGACAGATAATGCAGAAGCTAAATAAGGAAAAAGAGCTGGAAATAAAAGAAACAAAGGCAGCATTTGGAATTGACAGAACAGAAGAAACTAAAAAAACGGTACAATTAAAACAAGAACCAAAGTCAGAACCAAAGCCGGAATTAAAGTCAGAAGTAAAGGTAGAATCAAAGCCGGAATTAAAGTCAGAAGTAAAGATAGAACCAGAATCGGAATCAAAGTCAGAACTAAAGCTGGAATCAACAAGAACGATAGAATTACAAAAAGCTATGCCGGATGAAACAAAAACCAGACTCCCAGAACCATTTGAAACAAGAAGATCAGAGGCTATGGTAAAGGATGATGAACAAAAATATCAGGCAGAAGTTAAAGTAAAACCTGAACAGCTCTCGATGTTTAAGGATAAGCTTCTTGATGAGGATAATAAGGATAATTACAGAATAATAGGCCAGCTGTTTGATACTTACTGGCTGATAGAGTTTGAGGACAGATTTTATATGATGGATCAGCATGCTGCACATGAGAAGGTTCTTTATGAGAGAATGATGAAAAAAATCAGGGAAAAGCATATTGATACACAGATGATTATGCCACCTGTTATTGTTACACTTAATATGAATGAGGAAGAAGTACTTAAACAGAATATGCAGGTGTTTACTAAAATGGGTTATGAAATAGAAGAGTTTGGCGGTAGTGAGTATAAGGTTACAGGAATTCCGGCGGGATTTCCAAAGCTTGATTACAGACAGATGCTTATGGATCTTCTTGATGGACTTATGAGTGAAGGAAGAATGACTGATATGGATATCCTTACTGAAAAGGTCGCATCTATGTCGTGCAAAGCTGCAATAAAAGGTAATAATAAAATATCTTATAAGGAAGCAGAGAAACTTATGGATGAGCTTATGAAAGCGGATAATCCATATAATTGTCCACATGGAAGACCAACTCTTATAGTCATGAGCAAGTATGATATAGAAAGAAAATTCAAGAGAATTGTGTAAAACAGGTAAAAGACAGATTGTAGAAAGGTGTGGTTATTAACATGGAAAAACAGCCTTTAGTTATATTAACAGGTCCAACAGCGGTTGGAAAAACTTCTTTGTCTATAAGACTTGCAAAACAGATTGGAGCAGAAATTATAAGTGCAGATTCTATGCAGGTGTATAAGGGCATGGATATAGGAACTGCCAAGATAAAACAGGAAGAAATGCATGGAGTGAAGCATTATCTTATAGATGTTATGAATCCTGATGAGGAATTTAATATAACTATATTTAAAAAGATGGCATGCGAGGCGATTGATAAAATAAGAGCTAATGGGCATATACCGCTTATAGTTGGTGGTACTGGCTTTTACATTCAGTCAGTTCTTTATGATATACAGTTTGAAAATGAAGATAAAGATACTTCATATAGGGAAGAACTGTATGATATAGCAAGACGTGAAGGCGCAGAGTATCTTCACGATATGTTAAGAAAGATAGATGAAAAGTCAGCAGATGTAATCCATTACAATAATGTTAAGAGAGTTGCAAGAGCTATCGAATATTATAAACAGACAGGTAAGAAAATATCTGAGCATAATGAGGAACAGCAGAAAAAAGAATCACCTTATAACTATGTATATTTTGTTTTGAATGATGATAGAAAGCTGCTGTATGACAGAATTAACCTGAGGGTTGACCAGATGTTTGATGAAGGACTTGTTGATGAGGTTAAGAGACTGAAAGAGAGTGGTATAGATAGAGATGTCACATCAATGCAGGCAATAGGATATAAGGAAGTACTTGATTATCTTGATGGCTTATGTACTCTTGAACAACTGAAGGAAAATATTAAAAACAATACCAGACATTTTTCAAAAAGACAGATAACATGGTTTAAAAGGGAAAAAGACATTGAATGGCTTAATCTTGACGAGTTTGGCCATGATAAGGAAAAACTGTTATCATATATGCTTCAGATACTGAAAGATAAGAATATAGTTGCACAATAGACAGAATAAGTATAAAGTATGTTAAAGAATTTATGCTGAAAGCAAAAGAAAGAGGAAAAATATGAAAAATATGTACTGTGAACATCTTGGCATAAGTGAGAATGTGTATAATTATGGTCAGAATGTTATTAAAGAACTTAAGGAAAGATTTGATAGAATAGATGAAATAGCAGAGTATAACCAGCTGAAGGTGCTTAGCGCAATGCAGAAGAATAAGGTTGCAGAGATGCATCTGTATGGAACAAGCGGATATGGTTATAACGATGAAGGAAGGGATACTCTTGAGAGAATATATGCTGATATATTTAAAACAGAGGATGCACTTGTAAGACCTCAGATAATATGCGGTACTCATGCACTTAATGTGGCGATATCATCTAATCTTCGACCTGGTGATGAGCTTTTATCGCCAGTTGGCAAGCCATATGATACTATGGATGAGATTATAGGAATAAGACCATCTAAAGGAAGTCTTGCTGAATATAATATAAGTTATAGGCAGGTTGACCTTCTGCCTGATGGAAGCTTTGATTATGAAGGTATAAGAAAAGCTATTAATGAAAAGACAAAGCTTGTAACTATACAGCGTTCAAAAGGATATGCCCAAAGACCGACACTTTCAGTTGAAAGAATCGGAGAACTTATTAAGTTTATTAAAGACATTAAACCGGAAGTCATATGTATGGTTGATAACTGCTATGGTGAGTTTGTTGAAAAGATAGAACCATCAGAGGTCGGGGCTGATATGGTAGTTGGTTCACTTATTAAGAATCCAGGCGGTGGACTTGCACCTTGTGGAGGATATATTGCAGGACGAAAGGACTGCATAGAACAGGCAGCATACAGACTTTCATCTCCAGGTCTTGGCAAAGAGGTTGGTGCAACAATAAATGTAAATAAAGATTTCTATCAGGGTCTGTTCCTTGCACCTACTGTTGTTGCTGGAGCATTAAAGGGGGCTATATTCGCAGCTAATGTATATGAAAAGGCTGGATTTAGATGTATACCTGATGCCAAAGAAGAAAGATATGATATTATACAGGCTGTAGAACTTGGGACTAAAGAGGGGCTTGTAGCTTTCTGCAAAGGCATACAGGCAGCAGCACCGGTTGACAGCTTTGTAACGCCTGAACCATGGGCTATGCCTGGATATGATTCTGATGTTATTATGGCAGCAGGTGCATTCGTACAGGGTTCATCTATTGAGCTTAGTGCAGATGGTCCAGTAAAGGAACCATATGCTGTTTATTTCCAGGGCGGACTTACATGGTACCATGCGAAATTCGGTATTATGATGAGTATGCAGAAAATGTATGAAAAGGGACTTCTTAAGATTAATTAATTGTGATATACTATTTTAGGTTATTTTGGAATATTTTATTATGCCTAAGTGGTTGTATTCCGATAGAAATACTGATAAAATAATTGCGTACGTGTTACTGATACGTGCGGGAATGGAGTAGCATGAGTAATATTTCCAAGTATAAGAATGGATGGTTTCTTATATTATTTATTCTTATAGGTATCGTGCTTGGTGGTCTGATAGCAGAGGTTACAGCAGGGATACCTGCTCTTAGCTGGTTAGGATATGGACAGACATTTGGAGTAGGAGCATTAGAAAGTCCGGTTATTCTTAATCTGGGATTTATGGTACTTACTTTTTCTATCCAGCTTAGGATAACAATAGCAAGTATTATTGGCGTTATACTGGCTATTATAGCTTATAAAGTTATATAAGATAAGGCTTATCGATATTTTATGAGTGATAATTTAATATGTGAAAAAGATGAAATAAAGGATCTTATGCCTTATGAAAAGTGTATGGAGTTTGGTGCAGGCAGTCTTACAGATACCGAGCTTGTTGCAGCTATTATAAAGACAGGTACAGCAGGCAAAACAGCAAAGAATCTCGCAGAGGATATACTTAACAGTGCTGGTAGTAAAGGATTGCCTGGCATTATAGATATGTCAGTACAGGAGCTTATGGATATAAAAGGCATAGGTATGGCTAAAGCAGCACAGCTAAAGTGCATATGTGAACTATCAAGGCGTATTGCCAAAAGGCAGGCTGCTATGAGGCTTAAGTTCTCATCGCCTGATACCATAGCAGGGTATTATATGGAGGATATGAGGTATCTGACAAAAGAAAGACTGATACTTATTATGCTTGACAGCAGGCTGGGATTAATCAGTGATATTGTCCTTTCAATTGGCACAGTCAACAGTTCCCTTGTATCACCATCGGAGGTGTTTTACGAGGCATGCAGAAACAAAGCGGTAAGCATAGTACTTGTGCATAATCATCCAAGTGGTGATTCCAATCCAAGCAGACAGGATATTGAAGTTACAGACAAGATAAGTAAGGCTGGTGAGATTCTGGGAATTCATCTTATAGATCATATAATTATTGGAGATAATAATTACACAAGTTTAAAAGAATATGGCTGTATAGGATAGGATTACAATTATGCAGCAGCTATTCACATACATGAAAGGAAGAAAATTATGTCTAACGTATATGGTATTGATATTGGCACAAGTAATTTTAAAATGTGCTGCAAGGATAAGGATGCAATCCTTAATGAAAAAAATATAATAGCAATTGCTAACAAAAAAGATCTTCTTGCTTTTGGCGATGAAGCATATGAAATGTATGAAAAGGCACCAGAGAATATAGAGGTTTCTTTCCCTGTAAAGTTCGGTGTGATAGCAGATATAGAGAATATGCAGACTTTATTACTGAATTTTTTTAACAAAGTTAACGATGATAAGAAAAATACAGGCAATAATGATTTCTATATAGCTGTTCCAACAGATGTTACAGAGGTTGAAAAAAGAGCATTTTATGAACTTGTGGCAGATTCAAAGGTGAAAGCCAAGAATATATATATAGTAGATAAACCTGTGGCAGATGCTATCGGTGCAGGGCTTGATGTTACTAAGTCAAGAGGTGTTATGATGGTAAACATCGGTGCTGAAACAACAGAAATATCTGTTTTATCACTTGGCGGAATTGTTATAAGTAAGTCAATAAAAATTGGTGGTAACAAGTTAGATGATTGCATTATCAGTAATGTAAGAAAGGTATATAATCTTGTTATTGGCAGCAAGACTGCCGAGGGATTAAAAAAAGAGCTTGGAAGTGCAGTAAAGGTTGATGAAACATTTGCACCAGGCTTTGGACGTAATGTATTATCCGGACTTCCTGTAAGTGTTGATGTTTCTTCTGATGTTATATATAATGCAATAGTTGATGCCCTTCATTCTATTATGGATGCAATAAAGGTTATACTAGAGAGGACTCCACCAGAACTTGCAGCTGATATTATAAAGGATGGTGTATATGTGTCAGGTGGTACATCACAGATTAATAATCTTGAAAAGTTTATAAGACAGGAGACTAATCTTAATGTTAATATAGTTGATCAGCCTTCTGAGAGTGTTGTAAGAGGTCTTATTGGAGTTGTAACTAATCCACAGTTTGCAAAGATTGCTTATACTCCAAAAGATAGAAATTATGATTAAGGAAGAGTAAAATGAAAAAGAAAGTATCTTCATTCATGACATCCAAGTATATTTTAATTGTTTTAACTGCCGTTTGTCTTATATTTATATCGACAAGTTTTTTTACAGACAGGCTTGTTGCACCTTTAAGAAGTGCTATATCAATGGTAGTGGTTCCTCTTCAGAAAGGAATGAATAATCTTGGACTCTGGACATACGATAAGTATACAACTCTTCAGGAAATATCAGTTGTTCTTGATGAGAATAAGGAACTAAAGAGCAAGGTTGATGATCTTACAGAAGAAAACAATCAGTTAAGACAGGATACTTATGAACTTTCAAGACTCAGGGAGTTGTATCAGCTCGATGAGAAGTATACAGGATATACAAAGGTGGGAGCAAGAATAATAGAAGTAACAGCTAATAACTGGTCTAAAGCGTTTAAGGTAGATAAAGGCAGTGATGATG
>ERZ791765.1765-NODE-1765-length-10928-cov-42.242711_pt1 | contig 10928 bp, 9 predicted proteins | sample MGYA00509949_ERZ791765 | MGnify/ENA primary metagenome ERZ791765 (study PRJEB30046, sample SAMN00791980) | human gut metagenome | study: EMG produced TPA metagenomics assembly of the A metagenome-wide association study of gut microbiota in type 2...
GCTCCCGCCAGCGGGAGCAAGTATTACCCTACCGAAATCGTAGCGAGTAGTGCCGCGTGATCGGAGCCCGCGATTTTGGCGATTTGGCATTGCCCGGCCGTCATACCAGTGTCCAGCACCACATGATCGATGCCGGCAAACGTTGGCAGATAGCTGCGGTTTGTCGGCCAGGAGAACGTGAAGCCATGTCCGGACTGGTGGGCTGCGTCGACGAATCGATTGCCCAGAAATTCGCGGAATGGCGTGTGATCGTAGGTGGCGTTGAAGTCGCCCATGAAAATATAGCGGGCGTCCGTGTGGCTGCGCATCAGACCAAGTTCGTCAAGCGAACGTTTCCATTGTCCCCAGTATCCGGTCACGGGTGCGGTGGTGTGCACGGAGACGAAACGAATCTGGTTGCCTCCCATGTCCACTGTGCCGGAGGGCATGAATGAGGCGCTGGAATTCACCTCGTCGTCGACCACGTCCTTAAGTGGTGCCGCAGACCAGAGGCCGTTGCCATACACGCCATCGGACGAGGATACGTGCGCATACGGCAGATAATGTTCAATGCCGGCTTCGTTCAGCTGCTTGACGAAATCATCCGTGGTCTCCTGCAGCGCGAGCACTTCCACGCGCTGATCGCGTACCAGATTGACGATGGATTGGGCGTCGGCCTGCCCCTTGTAGACATTGAAGGTCATCACGCGGGCATAGGCGTCGGCGGTGTGCGCTTCGGCCGCGGCTACGGCGTTCTGTGCGTCTTGGGAGAGTGAGTTGGTCGGGAAGAAAAACGGGTACTGCCAGTAGACGTTCAGTCCGAGGGCGGCAACGGCAATCAATGCCGCCAATGGGCGGCGCAATGGCATGGCCAGCAACAGTGCAAGCAGGGCAAGCAAGGTGAACCATGGTGTTGCCGACACTACGATTGGGATGAACGGCCAGGCTTGGATATCCGAGGGCAAGGCGCGTGCGGCGGTGCAGATAAGGGCAGTCATGGCCAGCAGCAATGTCAGCGTGCCGAAGAAATGGTGACGCTCATGAGGTTTGAGTGCCGACTGTGATACAGGACGGGAATAGGATTTGTTTCGTTGCGCGGACTTGGACTGCGAACGGGTGGTTTGAGGGCGTGCGGACTTCCCTTTGGTTGTGGTTCCTCTGGTGGTGTTCCGTGACTGTGCCATATCGCCTTTCCTGCGTTGATCTGCTTTGTGGGGAACGTCGATGCATGGTGATGCAGCTTGTCCCATGACCTGCCACTGTACCTTGTTCGACTTGTGAATCGGCATTGCGCCGGCGGCGGCAGCGCGGTTCCGTACCAAACCGGCACGAATTGTGGGCTGGGCGACTGCCCGTGTACAATGAAACGTCGTTGCCCGAGTAGCTCAGTGGATAGAGCACCGCTCTCCTAAAGCGGGTGTCGTCGGTTCGAATCCGATCTCGGGCACTTGCGCTCCTGATGGTCATTATGCGGACGGCTATCCATGCATTGAACTTGTGGCCCGCGAATGGACGGTGCTGCGCTATGACTGGAAACCATGAGTGAAGACAAGCAGTATGACTTCTATGTGGCCGGCCCGTTTTTCGATCCCGAACAGACGGTGAGCATGGAACGGTTGGAGAAGGTGCTGGAGGATCACGGCAGGACACTGTTCAAGCCGCGATTCGCCAGCCAAATCGAGGAGGTCGGCCCCGAGGGCTGCTTCAACGATGACATTCAGGGCATCAACGCATCCCAAGCGGTTGTTGCCAATCTTATGGATGAAGACCCCGGCACCATGTTCGAGGTCGGGTATGCTCACGCGCTTGGTATTCCGGTATACGGCTATTTCGAAAACCTGACGCCGATGGATCGCGTGAATCTGATGATTGCGCAGGCGGTCGAGTTGGTATTCGCTGGGCCGGATGACGTGGCAAAGTATCTGGAGACCGGCGAACATACGGGGATCGACTATATTCAGTTCTGAAACGTGAGAGTCGCAACGCGGGTTGGTCAGTGGTGATTGCCCGCGTAAATCCGCGCATGAATACCGGTTTTCTGCCGATATGTTGTCGAATAACCGCGCATACGGTTTCTCGTGAAGCATAATGGCGAATGAAAGGCGAGCCCAGGTCATCGGGTCGGTTCGCGGATTTGCGCTGTTAAGGAGATATCATGGCAAATCAGTCCCCATCCAATATTGCCGACAATCTTATGAAAAGTGCGGGCAGCGCCACTCATGCGGTCGTTGCGTTGACCGATAAAGGCCCGCTTGCCGGCTTCAAAAAGTTCCTTTCCCGCGGTTCGATGATTGATATGGCCGTTGGTGTGGTTATGGGCTCCGCGGTTACCACCGTGGTCACTTCCATTGCCGATAACCTCATCAGCCCGCTGATCGGCATGATCGGTGGTGTGCCGGATTTGTCTGGTCTGCTGACCATTACGTTCAATAACTCGACCATTTCGTTCGGCGCTATTCTGAATGCTTTGATTAACTTCCTGCTCATCGGTGTGGCCGTATACTTCTGCGTGATTCTGCCTATCAACAAGTTGCGTGACCTGACCGCCGCTCAAGATGAGGCCGAAGCCAAGGAAGAAGGCCCAAGTGTCGAAAAACAGACGCTCGCCACGTTGCAGGAGATTCGCGACGAGCTGAAAAAGAGCAACGGCTCCATTGGCTGAGTCTGGACTGGGCATGTAAACATTGAGTTGCCGCATGGCCTCGCATTCCGGTGGATGCCGGTGTGCGAGGCCATTTGCATTGGGCGTGCAGCGTCAATCGGCGTGTTTTGTATCCTCCGTGGAGTTACATGGGAATATGCCTGAAAACATCGCTGACAAGGCCAATAACGATACTCATATCGTCAAGCAGTTCACTAATCCCGTCAAGGAGCCGATCGACAGCGACATCAACCTGTTCGATTTGCTCGATGAGCGAGCCAGGCGCGATCCCGATGGCGCCATGATCGAATATAAAACTGAGGATGGCACCTGGCAGCCGTACAGCGCCCAGGTCTTCCGTGACATGGTCATCGATCTGGCCAAAGGCCTGATTGGTCTGGGCGTCAACAAGGGCGACTCCGTGGCCATCGTGTCTCGCACGCGTTGGGAGTGGACCGCTCTGGATATGGCGATCATGTCCATCGGCGCACTCACCGTGCCGGTATATGAGACCAACTCCGCCAGCCAGGTCAGCTGGATTTTCAACGATTCCAAGGTCACGCTCGCCATCGCCGAGGATGACGGTCAGCGCGACAAGATTGAATCCGTGCGCAGCGAGGTGCCCACCCTGCGCAACGTGTTCGTCATCGAAGCAGGCGGCCTGAACGCCATCAAGACCTATGGCGAAAGCGTCACCGATGCCGAATTCTGGGAATACAAGAACGCCTCCCACGGCGACGACCGCGCCACCATCGTTTACACGTCCGGCTCCACCGGCACCCCGAAAGGCGTGGAGCTCACCCACCGCAACTTCGCGTTCCTGGTGCGCTCCGCCCTGCAGTACATGCCTCGTGCCGGCGCATGGCCCAACCGCCGTCTGCTGCTGTTCCTGCCCCTGAGCCATGTGTTCGCCCGATTCATGGAATTCTTCAGTTTTGGCGGCACCATTTCTCTGGCCCTGAGCTCCAATATGAAGACCATGGTCAAGGACTTCGAGACCTTTGGTCCCACGCTGCTGCTTGCCGTGCCGCGTGTGTACGAAAAGGTCTACAACGCCGCTTCCCAGCGTGCCGGCAGCGGTTTTGCGGGCAAGATGTTCATGCGCGCCGCCGAAAACGCGCGTGAATGGTCCAAGGCCGAGCAGAAGGGCGAGAAGCTGCCGCTTCCCGGTCGTATTGCTCACGCTTTCTACGAGCAGGTGGTGTACAAGAAGATTCGTACCATCTTTGGCCCGAACGCCGACTTTGCCATCACCGGTGGAGCCCCGATGGATTCCGAGCTCTCTCACTTCTTCAACGGCATTGGCATGCCGGTGCTGGAAGGCTATGGCATGACGGAAACCTGTGGTCCGGTGTGCGTGAGCTTGCCGGAAGACAATCGCATCGGCACCATCGGCATGCCGATGTGCGGCATCACCGCCGGCATCGCCGAGGATGGCGAGCTGGTAGTCAAGGGGCCGCTGGTGTGCAAGGCATACCACAACAACCCTGAGGTCACTACCCAGCAGATCACTGATGGTTGGCTGCATACCGGTGATTTGGGTGATATTTCCGAAGACGGATTCATTTCCATCACTGGCCGTAAGAAGGACCTCATCATCACCGCTGGCGGCAAGAACGTGTCGCCTGGCCTTCTGGAGGCTTCTGTGATGACCTCTCCGGTGGTCAACCAGTGCTTGGTTATTGGAGACAAGAAGCCGTTCGTGGCTGCCTTGGTCACGCTGGATTTGGTGGATGCCAACAATTGGCTGGAATCCCAAGGTGCCAAGCCAGAGCCGGATTTGGATGCCTTGGCCAAGAACGCCATTGTTCATGCCGAAGTTGAGCGTGCGGTGAATGCCGCTAACGAAGGTGTCTCGCGTGCCGAATCGATTCGTAAGTTCGAGATTCTGCCCGATGAGTTCACCGAAGCCAACGGTATGCTCACTCCGAGTCTGAAGACTCGTCGCGCGCAAATCGTCAAGCACTATCAGGAGCTCATCGACAACGTAATCTACGTGCCGCTCAAGAAGTAACCAGTAAGTTTACAGGAAACAAGCTCCCTCTGAAGAGGGAGCTGTCGAGCGGCAGTGAGACTGAGTGAGAGAGCTGCGGCTCATCCGTGAAAAACAATAAGGCCAGGTGTATCGCGCACCTGGCCTCAGCTCCATTCAGTCCATAATCGCCGAAACGTAGTCGGCGGCGGCTTGGTCAAGAGCGTCATCGGTGATGGTGGCAGTACCCTGCACCAGGAACGGCTTGGCGTATTCCATGCCGACCTTATATGCCACAACTTCAAATGGGCTCAGTAGGTCATCCATAGTACGGCCGTATTCGCCGTCTTTCTGATACTTGGCAGCATCGGAGCCAGTGGTGACCACCAGTTTGAGTTCCTTGCCGCGCAGTGCGTGGCCGCCACCGTAGGCCCATCCTGCGGTGATGACCCGATCCTCCCACTCCTTCAGCAGGGCGGGGGAGGAATACCAGTAGAGCGGGAATTGCAGAATCACACTATCGGCTGCCTCGAGCAGTTCGTGCTCGTGATCGGCGTTGACGGCGAAATTGGGGTATTCGGCGTACTCGTCGCGGATGGTGATGTCTTCTTCGCCCTGAGCCTTCAGCTCGGCAATCAAGCGGGCATTGACGCGGGAGCCGTTCTGCAGGTGGGGATGGAATACAAGAATCAGTGTTGACATTGATTTGTCCTTTCTCATATGGTCGGCGTATTGCCGACGGTACGATTGCATGAATTGATGTTGGAATCAGTCCAGATTGGATTGCGTTCCTGCTGTGGCTTCATTAGCAGCCTGATCGGCCTGAGCCTGATCGAGCTTGGCGCGTACATCATTGAGCAGGCTCTGGGCTCGTTTGGCCAATGCTTCACCGATTTCCCACTGGCGCATGGATTGATCGAGATTCAGTCCGCCGGTTTCCAGCGCCTGAACGGCTTGGATGAGCTTATCTCGAGCCTCCTCATAAGGCATCTGCGCAATGAGCTCGCGTTCTTTGTCTGATAGTGAAGACGCGGGGGTGGTGTTGTCGGTCATGGTGTGTGCTCCTTATCTATATACGCATTGAGTTTCTCTTGCAGCAGCTCTGCGAGCGTTCTTACGCTGCGGCGGATGTGGTTGTGGCTGTGATGACGCCCTTCTTCAAGGTTACGGTGATGTCGTCTCCGATATGAGCGGTGGAAGCGTCAACGAGTACGGTGCCGTCGGCGGATTGCACCACGGCATAGCCGCGGTTGAGCGTGGACTGGGGGCTGAGGGCGGTCAGTGAGGCATGCGCCTTCTCGACGGTGAGCTGAGCGTCGTCCACGATTCTTCGCAGGCCGATATCAAGGCGCTGTATGGAATCGTCAATCAAGCGCTGATGCGGCTCCAGCATGGTGAGAGGTTGCGTCAGGCTGGGACGGTTTGCGTATCCCTCGATGAGGCGATCTTCGTTATCCACTCGTGAGCGAATTCTCAGACGCATACGGTCGATGGCTCCGGTAATGAGCTGCGTCTGTTCGTTGACGTCCGGCACCACACGTTTGGCCGCGTCCGTAGGGGTTGAAGCACGCAGGTCGGCAACCAGGTCCAGGAGGGTCCAATCGTCTTCATGTCCGATGGAGGAAATCAATGGTGTGGTACAGGCATATGCGGCACGCACTACGCGTTCATCCGAGAAGCCCATGAGGTCCTCGAATGAGCCGCCTCCTCGAGCCACGATAATGACATCCACATCTGGATCGGTGTCTAGTCGTGCAATCGCTTGTGCGACTTCGCCGGGGCATTGCTCACCTTGCACATGCACATGAACAACCTTGAAGGTGACCGAGGGCCAGCGAAGATTCACGTTAGTGATGACATCTCCCTCGGCTCGTGCCTGTGGGGCGCAAATCAGGCCAATGGTCTTGGGAAATTCGGGCAGAGGGAGTTTATGGTCTGCGTCAAATAGGCCTTCTCCTTTGAGTCGCTTGCGCAATTCGTCGATCATGGCCTTGAGGCTGCCACCTGCGCCGACTTTGAGAATGGTGTCTCCGCGCAAAGAGAGGGAGGTGCGCTTCATCCACAGGTTGGGCTTGCCGTGAATGACCACGCGATCGCCTTGAACGAATTGCCGGGCCGTGTCGGCAAACCGTCCAAAGCCATTGACCTCCATTGCGATGTCTTCGAAATCGTCGCGCAGGGTGATATACGCCGAACCGGCCCGTCTGGTGTTGATCTGGGTAATCTGGCCCGTGACCCACGCGGACGGCCAGCGCTCCACCGCCCCATAGAATTTCTGGCTCAGCATGCTGACCGGCCAGGGATTCTGCGCGGTGGTCTCTGCGGCAAGCCTTGGGAGCTGGTCGACCGGCCGCGGGCCGTCGGGCAGGTTGACGGTTCCCTGCCCGGCTTCGGTGGCCGTGTTGGGGCCAAAACCGGCCGAGGCCAAAGATGCGGCGGTCGGCGACTGGCCCGTGTTCGAGTAACCCATTGCAGTAGTCATGCCCTTAACTATAAGTGCGGTGGGCGATGGCGGTAGAAATCTACCGATCCTGTGATGGGTGCGTCATGCTTGTCGTATGGAGGCGATGACGACGCTTTGTTGTCCCGTCCAAGAAGATGGGTACTGCCGAAAGGAGAGGAATCGATGGAAGGTGGAGTGCGACACGCGAGGAAAGAAACAGTTACGCTAATCACACAGATGTAGTTTTGGCGAAAAATAGCCAAAAACCACTATAAATAGTTCAACACACCCTTGTTGGACACTAGATATAGGGGTGAGCTTGCCGTATTCTTCTAGAGGTTCAAGAAAACGACATCAATGTAATTTCGTATGGCCCACGACGAGTGCGGCTGAAAACGCGGGGTCCGCAAGGCCGCGCGGGATGAGGAAAGGGGTGCCCGATGGGCGCACAGGTGCTGGAGAAGAACGTCACCAACAATGGGACCAAGGCGGCCGCGAAGGCCTCCACCGTTCTCGTTGAGAAGCGCGATGGTCGTGTGGTCGATTTTGACCCCATCAACATCATCTCTGCGATCAAGTCCGCCTTCGGCGACCTGAACAAGGAAGTCGGTCCCGAGGAAGATGCCATGATCCGCGGCTTCGCCGATCAGGTCGAAGGCGAGATCAAGGAGCGTTACGCTGGTCCCGCCAAGATCGAGGACATCCAGAACCTCGTTGAGCACGCCCTCATTGATGCCCACCTGTACGACGTGGCTCGTGCCTACACCAATTACCGTCTCGACAAGGACATCCAGCGTGCCAAGGCTACCGATGTCAACGAGGCCGTCTCCCGCTTCATCAACCACGATCCGACCCTAATCCACGAGAACGCCAACAAGGATTCCAACGTCTACTCCACCCAGCGTGATTTGCTGGCTGGTGCCGTGTCCAAGGCCGCAGCGTTCAACATGCTGCCGCCGGCCGTGTCCAACGCCCACATGAAGGGCGACATCCACTTCCACGATGCCGACTACTCGCCGTTCACCGCCCAGTCCAACTGCTCCCTGCCGAACTTTTGGGACATGCTGGCCAACGGTTTCACCCTGGGCAACGCTCCGATGGCATCCCCGAAGTCCATCGCCATCGCCGCCACCCAGATCACTCAGATCATGAAGGATGTGGCTTCCAGCCAGTATGGTGGCCAGACCGCCAACCGTGCCGACGAGCACCTTGCTCGGTACGCCAAGAAGGACTACGAGAAGTTCCTTGAGGAAGCCCGTGAGACCATCCCCGACGGCATGCCGGTTGAATTCGCTCATCGTCAGGTCGAGAGCGCCAAGAAGAACGAGCCGGCCAAGCTGCACTTCGGTTCCCGCGAGCCGCTGCCGATGGACACTCCGTTCCACACTGACGTTGACGAGCTGGAGCAGGAGCGCGAGATCCTCGCCAAGATTCGTACCCGCAAGGCCATCTACGATGCCATGCAGACCATGGAATACCAGATCAACTCCAACCGTGTATCCAACGGCCAGACCCCGTTCGTCACCGTCGGCTTTGGTCTCGGTACCGACTGGTTCTCCCGTGAGATCCAGCGCGCCATTCTGCTCAACCGCATCCGCGGCCTCGGCAAGGAACACCACACCGCCATCTTCCCGAAGCTCGTCTTCACCGTCAAGCACGGCGTGAACGCAGATCCGGGCGACCCGAACTACGACTTGAAGCAGTTGGCACTCGAATCCGCCACCAAGCGGATGTACCCGGACGTGGTGTTCTATGAGAACATCGTCAAGATCACCGGTTCCTTCAAAGCCCCGATGGGTTGCCGTTCCTTCCTGCAGGGCTGGATCAATCCTGAGACCGGCAAGGACGAGGAAGACGGTCGTATGAACCTCGGTGTGGTCACCGTCAACGTGCCGCGCATCGCCATCGAGTCTCACGGCGACAAGGCCCGCTTCTGGAAGCTGTTCGACGAGCGTATGGAAGTGGCTCACCAGGCTCTGCAGTTCCGCATCATGCGTTGCAAGGAAGCCACCCCGGTCAATGCTCCGACGCTGTTCCGTTTTGGTGCTTTCGGTCGTCTCGGTGCCAACGATAACGTAGACGCTCTGTTCAAGAATGAGCGCGCCACCGTTTCGCTCGGTTACATCGGTCTTGCCGAGACCACTGCGGTCTTCTACGGCAAGAACTGGATCCGTGACCATGGCTGGGATCCGGAAGGCAAGGAATTCGCACTGTCCATCGTCAAGCGCATGAACGAGCTGTGCAAGCAGTGGAGCAAGTCGGAAGGCTACCACTACTCCGTGTACTCCACCCCGGCGGAGTCCCTGACCGATCGCTTCAACCGCATGGATCGCGAGAAGTTCGGCCGTATCGAGGGCGTGACCGACCACGACTTCTACACCAACTCCTTCCACTACCCGGTATGGCTGCAGCCCACTCCGATGGAGAAGCTCAACTACGAGAAGGACTTCCCGTACTACGCTTCCGGTGGCTTCATCAACTACTGCGAGTACCCGTGCCTGCAGGACAACCCGAAGGCCCTCGAAGCCGTATGGGATTACGCCTACAACATCGGCATCGGTTATCTGGGTACCAACACCCCGATCGACCACTGCTTCGTGTGTGGCTTCCAGGGTGATTTCGAGCCGACCGAGGAAGGCTTCAAGTGCCCGGAGTGCGGCAACTCCAACCCGGACAAGTGCAATGTCACCAAGCGTACCTGCGGCTACCTCGGCAGCCCGGTCCAGCGCCCGATGGTGCACGGCCGTCACGAGGAGATTGCCCACCGTGTCAAGCACATGAGCGGCGAAACTGGCCGCGTGACCCTGGACGACGGCACCACCCACGAGTGGTTCGAGGAAGCTAAGTAAGGTTTATACTCGCTCCCGCTGGCGGGAGCTGTCGAGCGTAAGCGAGACTGAGGGTGGTTATCCTTATAGTGTTGACCACCCTCAGTCCGTTTGATGACGGACAGCTCCCGCCAGCGGGAGCCAGTGCATTTTCCGCAAGGAGGGAATCATGGCCGTGACAACCAAGCCCGAACCCAAGCGCCATGACTTTGCGGCCGGCGAGACCGGACGCGGCCCCTCCATACCTTCCAATGGCCTGGCCAATGATCCGAAAGCCGGTCAATGGGATGGCCGGCGCATGTCCAAGCGCATGATTGCCGACTACAAGACCTTCATCGTCACCGACGGCGAAGGCGTGCGCAACTCCATCTATGTTTCCGGTTGCCCTTTCCACTGCGTCAATTGCTTCAACGCCTCCATCTGGGATTTCCAGGCCGGCCACGAGTACACGCAGAAACTCGAAGACAAGATCATCGAAGATCTCAAAGCCCCATGGGTGCAAGGCATTACGTTTCTTGGTGGCGAGCCGTTCCTCAACACCCCTGTGCTAGTACCTCTCGCACAGCGCATTCGCAAGGAATTCGGTCATACCAAAGATATCTGGTCATGGACCGGCTACACGTGGGAAGAACTCATGCGGCCGGGTGAAACCCCAGACAAACTCGAACTGCTGCACCTTATCGACATCCTTGTCGACGGTCGCTATCTCAAAGACCAAAAAGACTCGTTGTTGCAATTCCGCGGTTCCAGAAACCAACGCATCCTTGACGTGCCCAAATCCCTTGCGGCCGGCAAGCCCATCATCTGGGCCAAACTGCACGATCAGGAACGCGACATCCCTTCTATTTATCTGAAAGATCGCGAAGCCGGCGAAGACCAGCAAGCCTCGTAGTAGCTTTTCATTAACTCGCACTCAGCAATATCGTCGAAACTGTTGGGGAACGCCCTTCCCGTGAGCGAAATCACCTCCGCCCGCGTCATGTTGGGTAGGTGGTCGGACTAATATTCCGTAAGAAGTAGCCGGGCGAAGCCGTCCGCAGGGTATCTGCCAGCCGTCCCGAAACG
>ERZ791765.1782-NODE-1782-length-10786-cov-42.251142_pt1 | contig 10786 bp, 9 predicted proteins | sample MGYA00509949_ERZ791765 | MGnify/ENA primary metagenome ERZ791765 (study PRJEB30046, sample SAMN00791980) | human gut metagenome | study: EMG produced TPA metagenomics assembly of the A metagenome-wide association study of gut microbiota in type 2...
GACGGATGGTCTGACCGTTGCCGTTGGGGATGCGAACGCCGCCGATGGTCGGTGCCTTCAGCTCCTCATACTCATGGCGCTTTGCCAGGCGGTTCTTACGGGCCTTCGAGGACTTGCCGCCCTGACGGCCGAAAGCACCAGCGGTACCGCCGCGACCACCGCGGCCACCGCCGCGTGCGGGACCATTGCTCGGGGCTCCGCCGCCCTGGAAGTTGCTGCCGCCGCCTTGGCCGCCACGGAATCCACCGCGAGCGCCGCCGCCTTGTGCGGCACCGCCCTGACCCGGACGGTTATGGCCCCATTGGCCGGGACGAGGACCGCCCTGACCGCCTTGGCCCGGACGACCACCGCGGAATCCACCACGGCCTTGACCCTGGCCCTGGCCTGGACGACCGGGACGGCCACCACGACCACCTTCAGCGGTCGGACGAGCCATCGGATGCGGGCGCGGAATATCGCCCGGAGTCGGAGAGTGCATGCCCTGCTTGCGGGAGAACGGGTTATTGCCCGGACGCGGACCCTGTGCATGCGGGCGCGGAATCGCGTTGGAAGCGTTGCCTCCAGCAGCCGGACGCGGCCCCTGGCCACCACGGTTGTTCTGGTGCTGACCGGGCTGGCCACCGTTCGGCCGACCCTGGTCCTGACGATTACCGTTCGGACGGCCTTGACCCTGACGGTTCGGACGACCGCCATTATCGTGCTGATTATTGTGACGTGCGGGAGCGGGAGCCGCAGGACGTTCCGTCTGCGGGCGCGGGCCCGGAGTTGCTGCAGCCGGTGCGGCACCCTGATGTGTTGCAGCGGCAGCCGGCTTGTGCTGTGCCGGCTTGGCCGCAGGCTTCTGCGCAGAAGCCGCGGGCTTGGCATCGCCCTTATCGTCCTTGTCGAACGCGGCCTTCAGACGACGCGCCACCGGCGGTTCAATCGTAGAGGAAGCGGACTTAACGAATTCACCCATGTCCTTGAGCTTCTCAAGAACGGTCTTGCTATCGACGTTCAAGTCCTTAGCCAGTTCGTATACGCGTGGTTTCGCCACTAATTACTCCTATCTGTGACCACGCGTACATGGGCGTGGTCAGTTGGTGATGACGGCAAGCCTACCCTGTCTCATCGTGCGACCATGATCGTGTTACCTCGTCTCTGGTGTGGGAGATTTTGCGCACACTGCGCCAACCCACATACGCCAATCCAGCATACTCATAGCGCTGGATAGCACGGAATAGCGCGAGCCGCGTCATTATCGGCGCGGCTCGCAATATATATCTGCCGGCTGCTCGGAATCATTCGTTCCGGGAGCCGGGCCTTCCCCAAGCTATTCGGCCTGTGCCGTAGCCTGCTCGGCTGCCTGTTCTGCAGCGACCTTCTTGGCGTGAGCCTCAGCGGATTCGATACCGATCTTCCAACCGGTGAGCTTTGCGGCCAGACGGGCGTTCTGCCCTTCCTTGCCGATGGCAAGAGACAGCTGATCATCGTGGATGAAGGCGATTGCGGTCTTGTTCTTCTCGCTGATCACCTGTACGCCGGTGGCCACGGCCGGAGACAGCGCGGCAGCCACGAACTTGGCCGGATCATCGGAGTAGTCGACGATGTCGATCTTCTCCGGTCCGAGGTTCTCCATGACGGCACGCACGCGAGCGCCGCCGGGGCCGATCAGAGCACCCTTCGGGTTGACGCCATCGGTGTTGGCCTTGACCGCAAGCTTGGTGCGGGCACCGGCCTCACGGGCAATCGCCATGATGGACACGGCACCGGAAACCAGTTCCGGCACCTCACGTTCGAACAGCTTGCGCACCAGTTCCGGGTGGGAGCGGGAGACCACGATCTCCGGGCCCTTGATGCCGCGGGCCACATTCACCACGTATACGCGGATGCGTTCGCCGTGACGGTAGCGCTCACCCGGCACCTGCTCGCGGCGAGGCAGAATGGCTTCGACCTCACCCATGGCAACATGCACGTTGGTGGAATCGGAAGCATCCTGCTGGATGATGCCGGTAACCAGCTTGCCCTTTTGTCCGGAGAAGGCGCCGAACACCTTCTCATCCTCGACTTTGCGGAACAGTTGGGTGATGACCTGACGCGCGGTTGCTGCAGCGAGTCGGCCAAAGTCGTGCGGGGTGTCGTCGTATTCCTCACCCAGTTCAGGAGCGGGGTGCGGATCGTCTTCGGTGGGTTCGACCGGAATATCGTCGGCCGCCCACACAGTAAAACTGCCGGCGCGCTCATCGAGTTCCACACGGGCGTGCTTGGCCGCATGCGGGGTCTTGAGGTAAGCAAGACGAAGAGCCTCTGCCAGCGCATCGTCCAAGGTTTCGGGGTCGATTCCTTGCTCGGCGGCAAGCTTATGCATTCCTGTCAGGTCCAGTTCCATCGATCCGTACCTCCTATGAAGTTATGTGGCGAATGGCCTTGAGTGGTCACAGTTAGCTATTAGTGTAGATTTCCATGCAGACACGCTCCCCCTTGACTGGTTTCCGCCGACTGATGGCAGGCGTATGCGCGGGTGCGTTCATATGTTCGCTTTCCGCATGCTCGATGCCTCGATTGGCGGACCGAGCCGAAGCGGAACGAACGATGAGTCCCTGCGAGAGCGCGCTGACGTTGGCGAACTTTGCCACGACTCCGGCCAAGGGCACTCCGCTCATGGTGCAGTACGGCAACGGATTGGCCGCTCCCCTGGCATGGATCGATGTTGCCGGACACTGTTCCGGGCGCTTTGCCGAAGGAACGTTGCGCAACGCCCAGACCAAGCAACGATTGACCGTGCTGGCCGGCAAATTCGGACAAAGCGCGCCAGAAGTCACGCCGGCCCGTCTTGATGGCATCACTTCCGCAACCATCGACCGATCGGCATTGGATGCGATGGCTATTGCCGAGGACCGCGCCGGATTTGCCCTCGAAGTGTTGGCCGCCCGCGGGGTGACAGCCGGTGCAACACTCACATTGAGCGACATGCATAAGACCGCCGGGCAGCAGTTGGTGTCGCTGGCGAATAAGCGCTTCAGCGATTCTGGTTCAACTGCCGACGCCGGCGACAGCCAAGACCCACGGCAAAAGGTCTATGCCATCGACCAGTTGCTGGCCAATCCGACCACCATCGAAGACAAGGCCAGCGAACAAACCGTGCCTACGGCTTCCGCCATCGAAATGGATTGCGCCCGTGCTGAAATCAAGGCCGTGGCCGATTCCACCTCCCAATCCGACAGCGATACCTTGCTAGTGCTTGCCGCCCTGGCCGCCAAGCATGCATACACCGCATTCCAGCTTGGTTATCCCTCCGGAGACTCCGCTTTGTTTGCGTAGGGATATAGACGGCACAGGCAAATCGCCCGATTACGCGCAAAAAACAGGAACTGCCCGTTACCGAGCGAGCTTGGTCGAGGCACGCTCCACCACGGTGAAATCGGTGGTGTACGTGCGGGCCGGCCCGGAATATCCTTCAATGCGTTCGATAAGCATATCCACGGCATGTTTGGCGTAATCATCCACATGCGGATCGATGGTGGTCAGCGCCGGCACCGAGTACTCGGATTCCGGCACATTGTCAAAGCCGATGAGTTGCACATCGGCCGGCACTCGCAGCCCACGCCTCTGCAATTCGTGAATAGCACCGAGCGCGATGGCATCGTTGAGACACAGCACCGCCTGAGGGCACGGCAACGAATCCAGCATGGATGCCGCGGCCTGCACACCGCCATGCTGATTCCAGCCAAGCAGAGGAATGACATACCGCCAATCCACGGTCAAACCGCGCTCCTCATGAGCCTGCACATACCCCTGGATACGCAGCGACTGCGTGCCGTCGCGCTGATCGCGAACGTCCTCCCAACCATGCATGCCGGGTGAGGCGCCGATAACGGCGATGGTTCTCACACCTGTGTCCAGCAAACGCCCGACCGCGAACCGCACCGCCTCGGTGTTCGGCATGGTCACCTGATCGCATTTCCCATACGACAGATAATCGCCGCCCAACACCACCGGATACGGCTGCTGAAGTACCTCACCCTTGTTCTCCAGCGCGCGTTCGGTAAAGAAAATCCACCCATCCGCACCCAGCCGGTATGTTTCCTCGATATTGTCGGCCAGACCCATGCCACCCGAGCCATAGGTATTGATGATGACGCCATACTCGCGTTGCTTGGCGAACTCGATAACAGGCAATGCGGCTACCGCACCAACGCAAAGCCCCCGAAGTGCAAGACTTCGGGGGCTTGGTTGCGGATGAAGCGAGATTCGAACTCGCGGAGGCTTTCACCTCACACGCTTTCGAGGCGTGCTCCTTAGACCGCTCGGACATTCATCCATGCTGCCCAAAAGGCAACTTGTTTATTATGCCACATCCCGGCGACGCGGCAAGTCGGGGTTTTGCGAGACTACGCCACCTGCTCATGCACGGAGGCATTGACCCACTGGGTCTGCTGGACGTTGTAGCCGGAGAATATGCCGATGTCGAGCATGCAATCACGGTAGTCACGGCCGTGGGCGATGGTGATGTAGTTGTCGTCCACCAAACGATTATGCGTGGGGTCCAAGCCGACCCATCGGCCATCCTGATAGACCTCAACCCAAGCGTGAGTGGCGCCTTCTCCCCCGAGCAGACCCGCAATATACCGGGCGGTCAGTCCGACATGCCGGCACACGGACAGCATCACATGCGCATAGTCCTGGCACACACCTTTACGTTGCGCCAGAGCTTGTTCGGCGGTGGTGCGAATCGTGGTGGATCCGGGCGTATATGCAAAGGCCTTGTACACCTCGTCCATCACTTCGGCGGCCTGCTGCACCGGCGCGGCATCGGAAGGCAGTGCGGCCAAGCGTTCACGGCATACGGCGATCATCGTCTCCACATTCGGACCGGGAATGGTCAACGCGGAGTTGAACCGGTAGAGCGGCTTGTAGATTTCCTTATGAATATGCGCATTATCCACAAAGGCGATGCCGGTCACCGAATAGCTGAACATGTCGTGCGGCTCGGGTGCAAAGCCGGTCATCACCACGGAATCAAAGGAATCGATGGTGGTTTCGAGTTCGGTCTCTGGCTGAATCTTCACTTCGACGTCAATCACTTGCTGGCGCGGACCGGTGGCCGGTATGCAGCGCAACTGGAACCTGTGGTCGGTGACCGGCGAGCTGAAGGACAGCTTCATCTCATAGTCGAACACGAGTTTTTTCACGACGTCTCCTGCACAATACTCACGCACCGGCGGCCGGCACATTTCGGGATAGCAGCACTACAGATACAGTGGCCGCCGCACCCGCTCGCAAAAATGTAGCGAGCGCATACACGGCTTGAAGCCATACCACCATACCATTGCAACCTGTCAGGGGCGCTTGGCATCCATGTTCATGGAGCTGAGCGAGCCCATGTCCTTGATGGCCAAAGCGCTGACTCTGCCGGAATAATCGTCAAGGTACTTCTTCAGAGAATCGGCCACCTCCTGATATCCGCGAGACGGCAGCTGGCCGACAAGCCAGCTCAGTCCGTCGGCGAAACAGCTCGGCAACGGCATACCGTCGAGAATCATCGAATAGGAGGCCAGCTTCTTCAGCGGGGCTTCCATTTCTTCCATCGTGAGCCCAAAACGGGTGTACAAATCGATGCGTTCCAGATACTTGCCGATGAAGATAAAGGCCTTTAGCGTGGGATCGACTGGCGAATTCTCGATGCCGCCCCAGAAGGCGAGCATGTCATCGGTGATGTCTCGCTGGTTGTAGATGTCCTCGGCATCGGCCGCATGCTTGGCGGCATCTGTAATGTTGGTCATCGCCAGTTCGACGTATTGCAGCAGTCGGGAGCTCAGTTCCGGGCGCAGAATCACGGCATTGTTGAACGCGGAGGTAACTGCGGAACGCACGGAGTCCGGGTTCGAGCCGTCGTATAGGAAGCTTTCCACGAACCCATCAAAGTCCTCGAAGTCCTCGGGCAGATCGAGGGCATGAGCGAAGGGCCGGAAGGCGTCTACATCGGTGTCCATCACACGGTCATAGAACGGGAAGAACTGGTTCAGGGTGGTGAAGGCACGTTCGGTGTATCGGCCCAACCAATACAGGTTGTCCGCTTTAGAAGCGGTGACCAAGGCCAGCGAATGGTGACGCGACTGACTCAGCAGGTTCGCCACCTGCACCTCGGTACCGTATTCGTGTTCCACTCCGGTCTCCGGCGCCAACACCCACGTATCCTTGAATCCACCGCCCTGCGACGAGTTGACGATCATCTGGCCAGGCACGGACGAATAACGGGTCAGGCCCGAATACCACACATGCGTGTTCTTGCCGGTCACCACGAAGGCGCGCAAATCGCATTTGCGCGGCGACATTTCGCCGGTCTTCGGATCGACCACGTCGATATCGCGGAACCGAATGACCTCCTGTGCAATGAATCGACGTGGCTCCTCCTTAATGCGGTCGGCCAGTTCCTCACGTGCGGCGGCGTCCAGCGACGAGCCGAACACCACACCATAGCCGCCGGCCTCGGCCACATCCTTAATCACCAGCTCGCCCATACGATTCAGGACTTCCTTACGGTCGGCCTCAAACATAGGCATGTAGGTGGGAGCGTTGTGGAGGATGGGCTCTTCGCCGAGATAGTACTTAATCATCTGCGGCACGAAGTAGTAGATGGCCTTGTCGTCGGCCGCGCCGTTACCGGGAGCATTGACGATAGCCACATTGCCGGCACGGTAGGCGGACAGGAGCCCGGGCACACCAATCACGGAGTCGGGGTTGAAGGAGAACGGATCGAGGAACTCGTCGGAGAGACGGCGGTAGACCACGCCCACACGGTGACGCTTGCCGGCGTAATCCAAGAAATAGACCTTGTTGTCCACCACTTCAAGGTCTTCAGGGAAGGCAAGTGCGGCACCGGTTTTCTCAGCCAAGTAGGCATGTTCGAAGAACGCGGAATTGTATCGGCCTGGCGTGAGGACCACGGCGATACCTTCAGTAGAGACGAAATCCATGGCTTTGCGCAGTAGACGCGGATATTCACGGTTGTCTCGGATACGCACGTCACGGAACAGTCGTGGAGAGATACGGCGTTCGATATCGCGTACGAACAGCGGGTAGCTGGCACCGGACGGAATACGCAGGTTGTCTTCCAGCACCCACCAGCGGCCGTCCTCACCCTGGACCAAATCCTCACCGGCGATATGCGCGAAAACGCCACCGGGAGGGGTCACACCGTTGACCTGCGGGAAGTATCCGACAGACGTGTAGACGTATTCCTCCGGCACCACACCGTCATGAATGATGGCCTTGTCCGAATAAATGTCTTTCAGGTAGGCGTTGAGTGCGTTGACACGCTGCTTCAGGCCTTTCTCAAGCTCATCAAACTCGTCGGATTCGATAATGCGTGGCACAGGATCGTATGGAAACAAACGGTCGTGGTATTCGCCGTTCTTGTAGATGCCGAAGCGCACGCCGTTGCGGGACAGCTCACGGTTGATTGCCTCACGGCGATTCACCAGTTCGTGGGCCAGTCGGCGTGCCGCGGATTCAATCATCGTACCTGCTCCTTGCTCTGACGGCTGCAGGCTTGCCATGCTTGAGGCGCACGCTGACGCCGCAAGCCGCAACCGGGTTTGATGGTTTCAACCTAGGCGGCACCCGTTTCAGCAAATGTGCGGGTTTGTTACGGGCAGGTCACTTGCAGGTCCATGAAATCTACAAAGTACGTACGGCACGAATGGCTTCGGCACGAGCAGCCAACTGGTCATCCGCCGGATATTCGATATGTTCCAGAGTCAGCCCTTGCGGTGCGATTGGCCCGCTTGACCCCTCTCGCACCGGATTGGCCATCTTGTCCGCAAACCATTCCAGCGTTTTGCGCCCTGAACCAACCTTGATCGAGGAACCGACCAGCGAACGAACCATATTGCGAGCAAAGGCATCGGCCACAATCGTGAATACAACCAAGCCGGATTCCAGCGACGGCGTCCGGTATGCCTCGTTCTCAGCCAATACGTCTGGCACCAACGAGGCAACCGGCACTCGGCGCCAGTAGGCCGTCTTGACTTCACGAATCGTGGTACCACCCGGATTCGGCGTGGCAAACGAACCAAAATCATGCAGGCCAATGGTCATGGCGGCAGCGGCATTCATCGCATCCAAATCCAGCGACTCATCCACGCGCAGTACACAGCCGCGCAGCCGGGGGTCCACTTCGGATGAACGGTCGGCAACACGGTACACATACGTGCGCTCCAACGCGGAGAACCGCGCATCGAATCCCTGCGGCGCAATGGCGATGCCGTGAATCACAATGTCAGCAGGCAGCACGGCCTTAAGCCTGCGAGCCAATGCTTCGGTCAGCGGCACATCCATATGCCCCTGGCAACGAGCAAGTGTTTCATCAGACACATCCAGATGCGCCACCTGATGCGAAGCGTGCACACCGGTATCCGTACGACCGGCCACAGTCAGTCGCAGCGGCTCTCTCTCGTCACCGACCGGCACACGCAGCACCTTGTGCAACGCATCCTCGATAGTTCCCTGCACCGTGCGCAGCTCAGGCTGCTTGGCCCAGCCGTAGAATCCGCCGCCGTCATAGGCAAGGTCGATGCGTAGTCGTGTCATAGTCCATCATCTTAATGATCACGATGATAATTCGACTTTTGATGCGATGCCGGCATACAGAGACGAACCAGCATACAGAGACAAACCGGCTATGGTCGAATAACGCAAAGGGCTGGAACCCAAATGGATTCCAGCCCTTTAAGCTAGCTATGCGACCTAGCGGTCAGCTCACTCGGCCTTCTCGGCTTCCTCAGCAGGAGCCTCAGCCTCAGCGGCAGCGGTCTCCTCGACCGGAGCCTCAGCAGCTTCAGCAACCTCGGTCTCGACGGCCGGAGCCTCTTCCTCGGCAACCTTAGTGGCAGCCTCGGCTTCCTTCACGACAGCCTTCTTGGCAACCGGCTCGGTGACGAGCTCGATGATGGCGGCCGGAGCGTTATCGCCAACGCGCGGAGCGATCTTGACGATACGAGTGTATCCACCTTCACGCTGCTCCATCTGCTCAGCGATCTGGGTGAACAGAATGTGCACCACAGACTTGTTGCGGATGACGCGCATCACGCGACGGCGAGAGTGCAGATCACCGCGCTTGGCGAAGGTGATCAGGCGCTCAGCCAGCGGACGAAGACGCTTGGCCTTCGGCAGCGTGGTGGTGATTTGGCCATTCTGGAACAGGCTGGTCGCCATGTTTGCCAGCATGAGGCGCTCGTGTGCAGGGCTGGAAGCCAGACGCGGGCCCTTCTTAGGTGTAGGCATGGGTTTACTCCTTATTGTCCGAAGCAGGCAAGCAGGTGGGCATGTGCCCGAGCATCCGCTTGCCGTGCGAACAGACGGTTAATCAAAAGCGACGAATCACTCGTCTTCCGGCGAGAAGAAGGTGCCGCCTTCGAGGTTATTGGTGTCGAAGGCCATCGGCGAAGACTTGAGGCTCAGACCCAGAGTCTGCAGCTTCTCCTTGACTTCGTCAATCGACTTCATACCGAAATTGCGGATGTCGAGCAGATCCTGCTCGGTGTGGGAGACGAGCTCACCGATGGTGTGGACACCCTCACGCTTGAGGCAGTTGTAAGAACGCTGCGTCAGGTTGAGATCCTCAATCGGGACGGCCATCTCGGGGTTGGTCTCCTCGGCCACCGGGGCCGGACCGACCTCGACGCCTTCGGCCTGGGCATTGAGCTCGCGGCACAGGCCGAAGAGCTCCACCAGGGTCGAACCGGCGGAAGCCACCGCATCACGCGGGGAGATGGCGGGCTTGGTCTCCACGTCCAGAATGAGCTTGTCGAAGTCCGTGCGCTGTTCCACACGGGTGGCCTCGACCTTGTAGCTCACCTTGAGCACCGGGGAGTAGATGGAATCGACCGGAATACGGCCAATCTCATCGGTGTCCTGCTTGTTCATCTGGGCAGGCACGTAGCCACGGCCACGCTCAACGGTGAACTCGATCTCGAGTTCGCCGTCCTCGGCGAGGGTAGCGATGTGCTGCTCCGGATTGGCAATGGTGACGCCAGACGGCGGGGTGATGTCCCCGGCAGTAGCCTCGCCCTTGCCGCTCTTGCGCAGGTACATGACCACAGGCTCGTCATACTCGCTGGTGAGCACGATGCCCTTGATGTTGAGCAGGATCTCGGTGACGTCTTCCTGAACACCCGGCAGAGTGGTGAACTCATGCAGGGCTCCGGAGATACGCACGGAGGTCACGGCAGCACCCGGGATCGAACTCAGCAGCGTGCGACGCAACGAGTTACCGAGCGTGTAGCCGAAGCCAGGCTCGAGAGGCTCGATGGTGAAGCGAGAGCGCTGCGGATTCAGAGATTCCTCGGTCAGAGTCGGACGCTGTGCAATAAGCACTGTGGTTATCCTTTCAGCTTGAACTCGGTGGTGCACTCACCGGTCAGGCGGTTTTGGATGGATTTGGTATTGCTGAGTGCTCAGACGCGACGACGCTTCGGAGGACGAACGCCGTTGTGGGCTTGCGGGGTGACGTCGGTGATGGAACCGACCTCGAGGCCCGCGGACTGCAGGGAGCGGATAGCGGTTTCACGACCGGAACCCGGGCCCTTGACGAACACGTCGACCTTCTTGACACCGTGCTCCATCGCCTTGCGGGCGGCGGACTCGGCAGCCATACCAGCGGCGTACGGAGTGGACTTACGGGAGCCCTTGAAACCGACATCGCCACCGGATGCCCAGGACACCACGGCGCCAGACGGATCGGTGATCGAGATGATCGTGTTGTTGAAAGTGGACTTGATGTGAGCCTGGCCGACCGGGACCGACT
>ERZ791765.1784-NODE-1784-length-10770-cov-2.499673_pt1 | contig 10770 bp, 11 predicted proteins | sample MGYA00509949_ERZ791765 | MGnify/ENA primary metagenome ERZ791765 (study PRJEB30046, sample SAMN00791980) | human gut metagenome | study: EMG produced TPA metagenomics assembly of the A metagenome-wide association study of gut microbiota in type 2...
AGTATTGGATGTGGATAAAACGTCTGGCCCCCCGCAGCGCCTGGCGCAGCGCCTCGAATTTCTCACGGCCGTCGGTGTAAATATCCACCGCGTTGTCCGAGGTCAGAACCGCGCCGGAAGTCTCAAGATTGTAGAGCACCAGGCTGCTGTACTCCCTGGTCATGGCATCCGGGTGATGGTCCTCTCTGCGCTCGGAGCGGATCACGGCCTCCTGGCTCTTGATGGGGAACTTCAACCGGTCGTCCGCCTCTTTCACCCGGAACATACGGCTCTTTTTCATGTCCTGGCCGAACAGCAGGTAAAACGCAACCCCGAAAACGGGAATAAAATAGATGGCCAGCAGCCAGGTCCACACGGTCTTGGGATCCCGGCGCTGGAAAAATACGATCACGATGGAGAGCAGCACGTTGATAAACCACAGATGCTGCATCAGCCAGGACCACACCTCCACCGTGCTCTGCCATATTTCTCTCATTACCGGCCACCTCTCTTTCTTATATTCCCGGGCCCACGTGCTCCACGGTCTGTCTGCCCTCGTTGTCATAGCTTATCCGAACGCGGTCAAACTGATTCACATAGGTGAGCTGACCCAGGATACCGGTCTTCAGATCGATGAAGAACGACTCGATCCGCGCGCCTTCCATCCCTCCGCTAATATAATCCCGAAGCACGTTGTCCGGCTTCTCAAGCTCCAGATTGATCAGATCACGCATCGGCTTGGTCGATGTAGGGGACAGCTCGCCCGTGTCCATTTTGTCATGTACATACCGTCTCACCGCATTTGCCACCTCCACCGCCTCATTTTCCGAGGCAACGCGCCTGGCCGCCTTCGTAAGCCAGTTCATATGGGGCAGGCTGGATGTCACGAGAATCGCTATGATTGCTATGACGGCTACCAGTTCCACCAGTGTATAACCGCCTCTTTTGTTCTGTTTTGATCTTCTTCTCATCTCTTTTTCGGTCCCACAATGGTTCCGGTCCACTCCGCGACCGGCCCCTGCCAATGGCCCATTGTATCATAAATACCGGCCTTTGGCAAGAAATCCCCCCAAGGGGCGTGCTACTTTGGGTGCGCGCTTTGGCCGCGCTCACGCTATTTGTGGCTGACCGTTCCCTCCCCCGATTTTCCGTCAAATGTTGCGGTGTACGTTTTCCCGTTGATCTCGCCCACCCAGGTGGCGATGTCGCTGATGGGATCGTAATCGTAGGACTCCGTCTCATCCGGCTTCAGCACCTGTGCGTCCACCAAAGCCTGCTGCGCCTTACCCGCGGAATACTCGGATCTGGCGTTGGCCATGGCTACCTGCTCGGCGGATTTATTCTGCATGTTCTGATAGGACGGCACTGCCACCGCAATCAATATTGCCATGATTGCGATAACGCAGATCAGCTCCACCAGCGTAAATCCTCCGTTCGTCTTGCGCTTTCTGTCAGTTCTCCTCATATGTTTTCCTTTCTGTCCTCATTCAACGGAATAGATGATCTTTTCCAGCTCCTCCATGGAAGTTTCTCCCCGGATCGTCATATCCCTTGCCTGCTCCCGCAGGCTCTTGCTTCCGTTTTTCCGCAGCACGGTCCGTATCTCGTGGGGCGATGTCCCTTTTTGGATCATGCCGCCGATCTTCTCGTCCACCTCCATAAACTCGTAGATGGCGCGCCTTCCGGAATAACCGGTATTACCGCAGCGGCTGCAGCCCACCGGTTTCCAGAGCCGTTTTACCGTTTCCGGGGCAGCACCGCCCAGAAGTTCCCGCTCCCTGCCGTCCGGTTCATACTCCCGGCGGCAGTGCGGGCAAAGCTCCTTCATCAGGCGCTGCGCGATCACTCCGGTGAGGGCCGCCGCGGCCATGTAGGGGACCACGCCCATATCCAGCAGCCTTGCGACGCTGGCCGCGCAGTCGTTGGTGTGCAGCGTGGAAAATACCAGGTGTCCCGTAATGGCGGCGCGCACGCCGATGGATGCGGTTTCTCCGTCCCTCATCTCGCCGATCATGATCACATCCGGGTCCTGACGGAGTATGGCCCGCAGCGCTACGGCAAAGGTGAGGCCGGATTTCACATTTACCTGAACCTGAGTGGCTCCGCTTATGGCCTTCTCCACAGGATCCTCCACCGTCACCACATTGATTTTCCGCCTGACCAGCCGGTTTAAGGCGGCGTAGAGCGTGGTAGTCTTGCCGCTTCCGGTAGGACCGGTCACCAGAACCAGACCGTAGGGCGCTTTTATGAACCGCTCGAATATCTCCTCCTGCTCCTCCGTCATACCCAAGCGCCGGACATCCATCAGACAGTCGTCCCGGGCGCTGTTTAAAAGTCTCAGCACTATTTTCTCACCGTAGATTGTGGGCAGCGCGGAAATCCTCAGGTCCGTTTTCACCTGTCCGCGGTCATAACGGTACTTGCCGTCCTGGGGCAGCCTCTTTTCCGCAATATCCATGCCTCCCATGATTTTGAGCCTGGTCACGATGGGACGGTGGGCTTCCATTGCCATGGATGTGTGCTCCACCAGATCGCCGTTTACCCGCAAACGGATCACAAGCCGGTCCTCCATGGGCTCCACGTGGATGTCGCTGGCGCCCCTGGCATAAGCCTGCTCAATCAGCGTGTTGACCATTTTCACAATGGGCGTGCCCTCCACGCGCTCGCTGGCCGCACAAGCCTCCCGGCTGTGGCCTGAACCCTGGACCTCCTTATTCACCTTCTGCACCGCATTGCTCAAATCCTGCTCCCGGTACACCGCGGCCGCACAATCCCGTATGGACTCTGCGGCGGCCAGAACCACGGTCAGCTCCATCCCGGCCGCAGCCTCTATCTCGTCGAACACATCGAACATCAGCGGATCCCGCGCAGCCACCACCAGCTTCCCGTTCCGAATGCCGATGGGAAGCACCTGATACTGATCCGAGAAGTTGTGGGAAATCAGTCCGGCCGCCTCAGGGTCCACCTTGTATTCCGACAAGTCCACCACCTCCAGACCGTCCCGCTCTCCCAGGCAGGCCAACAGAGCCGCCTCCGACACGTACCCGAAATCCAGCAGAATCTCTTCCAGGGCTTTGTCCGGGCAGCGCTCCCTGAATTCCATAGCGCGCCTGAGCTGGCGTTCTGTCAGCAAACCGCGCTCAAGCAACAGTGTTTCCACCGGAATATTCATATTAAGATTGTTCCTTTCTCATGTAAATGCTATACTGTAACCGACAATCCGACCGGGAGGGGAGTTTTATGGAAGTGTACAACCTGTTTTACGGAGCCGTGTATCTCTTTACCGGCTTATGGACCGGCAGTTTCTTAAACGTCTGTGTGTGGCGTTTTCCCCGCCAGCTCTCCCCAATAAAAGGCCGCTCATCCTGCCCCCGCTGCGGTCACGCCCTGAGTCCGGGAGACCTGGTCCCCGTTTTCTCCTGGCTGTTTCTGCGCGGCAAATGCCGCTACTGCCACCGGCCTATCTCCCGCCGTTATCCGCTGACCGAAGCCTTAACCGGACTGGTCTTTCTGCTCTGTTTTTACGTGTTTGGGGCCGGATTCCGGTCGGTACCGGCCTGTCTCTTCGCTTCCGCCCTGATCACCGCGGCCTGGATTGACTGGGATTTCACCTACATACCGGACGGCATCTCCCTGTTCATCCTGCTGGCAGGACTCCTCTCCTTGATCCCGCTGCCTGCTTACGGCCTACTGACACGGTTTTCCTGGAAAAGCCTGGGCGATCATATTGTTGCGGCGGTCCTCATCGGATCTGCGCTGTTCATTGTCTCCCGGCTCACCGGCGGCGGAATCGGAGGCGGCGACATCAAGCTTCTGGCCGCATCCGGCTTCTATCTCGGCCTCCCGAGGGGGCTTCTTGCCCTGTTTGGGGGCTATGTCCTGGCCGCCGTCTGGATCGTTCCGGCACTGATGCACGGTAAAATCCATCGTCGCTCGTCCATTCCCATGGCCCCGTTTTTCGCCGTCTCCCTGATCCTCTCGTTGCTTTGGGGCGAACAAATCCTTAACTGGTATCTGAATCTGGTGTTTCGCGGAGGGGTTTGAGACAGTTCCCACCCCCGCGGCCCGCTTACCGGGAACGTCCGCCCTCATAGTAGCGGTAGACGCCCAGGCCCTGCATGTTAAAATGCAGGCTGTCGGGCACTGCGGCCTGGGGATCTTCTGCATCCGGGGCCGGGGCGTTGTCCGTGGGCTCTGCATCTGATTCCGGGACGCTGTCCGTGACAACCTCATCTGATTCCAGGTCGCTGTCCGGGGCGACCTCATCTGATTCCAGGCCGCTGTCCGGCTCCCCTTCGTCCTGAGCCCCGTCTTCCCCTTGCTCATCCTCCTGCGGCAGCGGAATGATCAACACATCGCCTTCCGCGTCGTCAAACCGGATTTCCGCGCCCAGCCTGAACGTATATCCATGGCGCGTCACCTGGGTGTCCACGGTGGCCTCGCCCCTGGCCGGTCTGGCGGTCAGAACCATCTCCACCGCAAGGTCTCCCGTCTCGCCGTATCCATTTGCCCGGTATTCCAGGGCTTCCAGTGCCTCCGTAAGCTCTTCCGCTCCCCTTCTCCCCGCCAGCGACAGGCAGTCCTCCTCAAATTCCTCCCAAATCCGGTTCATCGCAGCGGACGAGCCGCTGCTCACGTCCAGACAGTAGGACTGGTGGATCATCTTTGCGGCGGCCTGCGCTTCCATGTAGCTGCGGTTCTGTAAAACCGCTTCCAGACTGTAGCGCGACATGTACAGAAGTCCCGTGGACAGGATTACAAACATGGTCATGAGCATGATCACGTAAATCATACTGCCTCCCCGGCGCGGATCAATGCGTCTCATCCGGCTTTCCCTCCTCTATCTCCCCGTACAGGCTGGAAACATAGGCCTCCTGTTCCCAGATCACTTCATCCCCATTTTCTTCCAACAGTCGAATCCGCACACAGACCGTGTCCTCATCCGTTCCGGTAAAATCCAGCTCCGGCCTCATGCCAAGCTCCTGCCCTCCATCCAGCAGCGTCCCGTCAAATTGCAGCGGCCCGTCCTCGCCTCCGCCGCTCCCATACCCGGACCGCTCCGTCTCCCGCACCTGGTAATACAAGGTTGCAGAATCTTCGGGGTCTACGGCGAAATCATACCCGTAACGCAGCTGCTCCTCTATCTCACGGTAAATCCGGCTGCACACCTGTTTCGCCTCCGAGGTCCGCCCGAACCGGTAATACAGCTTCAGCTGGGGCACCAGAAAACCGGTGAAAAAGAGCAGCGCGATGGAGGCAATGGTCAATGCCATCACAGTCTCCAGCAGTGTGAAGCCACCGCAGCGCCTGGCCCTGCTTTCTGTGTCTTTACTCACTCCATGTCCTCCCATTACTCGTGCCGGAAATAGGTAATCCGGTTTTCCCCGTCTTCCCCAACCGTGTACTCGCGGAAATACTCTTCCAGCGTTTCACCGGAATCCATTTGGAAATACACCGTGAGAACCTTCTCCCCGGCCTTTCCCTCCCCGCGGTCCGCCAGCGCGCCGAGCTCATAGCTGGAACGGTCCAAACGGTACTCCCGCGACAGAAGCTGCGAGTTCGCCGCCATCATATACAGGAACCCCGTGCTGATCAGGGCGATCAGCGCTACGCTGACGATCACCTCAACCAATGAAAATCCCGCTCTGGGACCCGGCCCGCCTTTTCGTTTGTACGCCATAACGCCTATTCCATGCCTTTCTCCGCTGCGCGCGGCTCCACCCAGTAAATGTCCACATCCATCCGGCAGATCACGCCGGCCGTCTCCGACGCCGAGGCCTTCACGCGGCTGTCCGGTTCGATTCCCATATAGCTCACCACCATGCTGGCAGGTTCGGCGTCAATTCGGTCCGCCATCCTCATGGCATCCCGGACACCGTCGCCGGCCAGCTCCAAATGGACCTGCGCGTACCGGAACTCCGGGCCGGAGGCATTTCCCAGACTGCCTGAACTCCCCGCACCGCCGGAACTCCCCGCACTGCCTGAATCCCCCGCACTACCCGGGCTTTCCGCCCTGGGGACAGCCTTCTCCGACCGGAAATCCCCTTTTCCGGACTCTGACCGGACGATTTCCAGTCTGCGCACCGTCAGTCCGGACTCCCGGGCCATACGCTGGAACATGCGGTCAAAGGCCACATCCTCCATCGTTTCATAAAAGAACAGGTCCCCGCTTTCCTCCAGGGTCGGCTCCGACACAATAACCACATCGATGAACTGTTCCGCATCAATCCGCTCCTGCTCCAAACGGCCGCACTCCTCACGGGCGGACATACGGCGCTCCATAGCCGGTTCCAGAATCCGGGTCCGGCCAGCCGACCAGATCAGAAGGACCGCCAGCGCCGTGAGCAGTACACATTCCCGTTTACTGAACCGCATTTTGCCGTCCCTCCTTTCCCGTCAGCCTGATCTTTATCTCCATAGAAAGCTTCTGTTCCCCGGCGGCTTCCGCCCCGTAACCCCAGGAACTGTATTCCACCTCTGTAAAATACCCGCTGTCCCGCACGCGCTCCACATATCCGGGCGCCTCCCCGGAATCCGGTATGGTGAGGCGCAGGCTGAGGTATCCCGTGGTTTTATTGTAAACCACGGACTCAATGTCCATGCCGGGAGCCAGGCAGTCCTCCAGGACCTCAAAACCTTCCATGGTCAGGCATTTCATGGTTCGGATTTTGTTCGTTGCCGCCTCCATCCGGCTCTGGTAAGCGCGATCATCGGCCTGCTCCTGATGTCTGGCTATTTTCTCCCGGTAGGCCGCGACCCCTTTATCCTCCGCCAGGTAGGCGGACAGCTCCCGGGATTTTTGTTGTGCGCGGTATGTCCCGGCCTCCAGATAACACCAGATTCCGGCCACTGCCAACGCGTTGGCCGCTGCAAACAACAGGCAGCGGGCGCCGAATCCCTCCGGAAGGATTCCCCTTCCCCGCCGGGACAAACCGCGCTCCGCAGCCAGGAGGTTCACCGGGCACAGCCCCTTCTCAGGCCGGTGGGCGGCGCAGAGCACCATCGCGCTGAAGTGAATGTCCTCCTCTGCCACCGGGCTTTTCCCAGACGGGCGGATGTCAAACCGGAGACAGCGGCATGGCAGCCTGAGCAGACCGCCCACAGAAGCGGCCGCCGCATCTGCGTCCTTCAGTCTGCCCGGGAGAATCAACACCTGCTGCACGGTCTCGGATTCCGTGCGGGCCTCGCAGAACTGGACCAGTTTTCCGATCTGATCCGCAATCTCCTCATAGAGAAGTCCCTCCGCTCCCGCATCGCAGAAGCGCCTCACATTCAGCCGGACATTCCGGTTTAAAAGGCAGTGCCCGTCTTTAACCAGACACAGGCGCAGCTGATCCGATTCCAGCGCCGCCACCACGGCGGTCTGGCGGCGCGCTCCCATACGGAGGGCAAACTTAGCCATACAGTCCGGCAGCACGCTCAGACGTGCGCAGGAAATACCAGCCTCCTTTAAGGGCAGCAGCCGCTTCTCAAGCCGTTCCCGCTCCATGGCGTACGCCAGGAGATGCTGCTCCTTTCCGCGCCCCGCCCGCTCCAGGAAATCCATGTCCACCGCAGTGGCCGCAGCCGTTCTCCGAAAATAGGCGATTTCATTTCGGATCATTCCCCGCGTAATCTTCGCGGACGCCGCGGGAAGGCGCATCTCACGCAAAACAGTCTCGCTTCCTCCCACCGCCGCAATCACGGACTTTCCGGCCAGGCCCGCTGACCGCAGAAACGCCGCCGCCTCCTGCACGTCCCCGGCCCTGGTTAATTCTGCGGTCTTTGCCGCGCGCAGCGTAAACACTCCGCCCTTAAAGCAGCCGCACACATAGGCGATCCGCCTGTCCTCCAGATAGAGATAATGTCTCAACGATTTCCTCCTCATCACAGCATATGGGAATACATGGTGTAAATGGGCATCATGACGGCGATCACAATACTTCCAACCACCAGGGCCATCACGATCATCACGCAGGGCTCCAGAAGCGCAACCATCTGTTCCAGGGCCATTGCGGATTCCGACTCGTAAAAGATTCCCGCATCCGCCAATATTTTCTCCAGCGCGCCCGATTCTTCACCGGCCACCAGGGAGATAAATACCGGCAGAAAGATGCGCCGCCGTTCCAGCGACTGGGAGAGCATTTCTCCCTTGCGCAGATCCATTCCCACCTGCCCCAGACACATCCGTATGTAGGAATTACCCATCACGGCCGCTGCAGCGTCCAGGCTTTCCAAAATGCTGATACCGCTGGCATACAGCAGGGAAAAGGCCGAGGCAAACTGTGCCGTGTACACGGTTTTCAGCAGCCTCCCCGCCGGAAGCCCCAAAAGCAGCCGGTCCTTTTCCAGGCGGACCGCGGGAATCGTCAAAATCCAGGCTCCCAATCCCAAAAGTCCCAGAACAGCCAGCAGCAGATGCAGCCCGTGAATTTTCAGAAACGCGCTCGTCCCCATCAGGAAACGTGTGAACGCCGGAAGCTCCGTCCCGGACAAAAGCGACGCGAACCTGGGCAGCACGATGGTCAGCATAAACACCGTAGCCACCAGCGTGACCACCAGCAAAATGGCGGGGTAGGTCATCGCGCTCTTTATCTTCTTGCGCAGCTTTGCCTCCCGGCTGTAATGATCCGCCATTTTCGCCATCACCCGGTCCAATGAACCGTTCAGCTCTCCCATTGCAGCCATATGTACCAACAGTCCGGGAAATATCCCGTTCATCTCCGCCATAGCTTCGGACAGCGTCCGCCCCTTCTGCACCGTCTCGTTAAGCCGGGCCAGAATCCGCCCAAGGGATCGGTCACGGGTGGAACTGCCGCAGACGGAAAGCGCCCTGGAAACGGGCACGCCCGCGCCCAGCATGGTGGACATCTGACGACAGAAAGGCGGGATGGCGTCGGACTTCACTCTGCTGGAAGTCCGACGGCCGTTCTCCGCCTCTGTTCTGCGATATTCATAACAATAAATTCCCCTCCGGTGAAGCATCTCAAGCAGCGACTGCTCGTCCGCAGCCTCCAGCGTCCCTGCGCAGCAGGTGCCGTCCATCCGGAGTGCTTTATAGCGGTAACGTGCCATTTCATCCCCTTCTCTTTCGTTTCCCGCAGACGTACAAAAAACGGCCTTATCCGATGGATTCCGATCAGATAAGGCCGCCCGGCTGCGATAATCTCATGGCCTGATACAAGGCGTTTCAACGGAATTGATTCTGCGCCGGCTCATAATGATAACCGATGCCGGATAGTGTGGAGACGATCTCCGCCTTCAGTACGCCGGCAGAACGGCAAAACTCATCAAGCGTGCCATAGTGATCCCTCAGCTGCGTATTTATATAACTCAATAAAATGACCGGATCTTTCGGTATACTGTCCATGGTTCGTTTTCTTCCTCCGTCTCTGCAGAATCATCTGACCCGGACCCAGCTGGAATCCGGTTCACAATATTATTATCGCTTATGTTTTTCATTGTCAAGACTTCATTCCCAATTTCGCTCATTTTTTGCAAATTCCAGTGGTTTTTTATCAATAAAAGGCGCAGGATAGTCCCCCCACGCCTTTTTTACATGGATCCCAAATATTTACAAATTACTCTACATACGCGATCAGCCGGTCTTGATGTTCGGACACGTCGATCACAATGGTGTTGCCCGCACGGACGCCGTCCTGGAGGATAATTTTGGCTGCCAGCGTCTCTACGTGTTTCTGAAGGTAACGCTTCAGCGGCCGCGCGCCGTACACCGGATCATAACCCCGCTCGATGACGAACTCCTTCGCCTGAGCGGTCAGCTCGATGGTCAATTCCCGGTCCGCCAGACGCCTGTTCAAATCCGCCACGCACAAGTCCACGATTCCGCCGATATTCTCCCTGGTTAAGGGCTTGAACAGAATCACCTCGTCCAGACGGTTCAGGAACTCCGGCCGGAAGTGGGCCCTCAGATCGTTCATTACCGCGGTCTCGGCCTCAGGCCGGATGCGGCCGTCCTCGCCGATGCCCTCCAACAGGTACTGGGAGCCGATGTTGGACGTCAGGATAATGATCGTGTTCTTAAAGTCCACGGTCCGCCCCTGGGAATCCGTGATCCGCCCGTCGTCCAGAACCTGGAGCAGCACGTTGAACACGTCCGGGTGAGCCTTCTCCACCTCGTCGAACAGCACCACGGAGTAAGGCTTGCGCCGCACCGCCTCGGTCAGCTGTCCGCCCTCGTCGTAACCCACATATCCCGGAGGCGCTCCGATCAGACGGGCCACGGAGTGTTTCTCCATGTACTCGCTCATGTCGATGCGGACCATGTTGCCCTCATCGTCGAACAGCGCTTCCGCCAGGGCCTTTGCCAGCTCGGTCTTGCCCACGCCGGTGGGGCCTAAAAACAGGAAAGAGCCAATGGGCTTGGTGGGATCCTTGATACCGGCTTTGGACCGGATAATGGCCTCGGTCACCTTTTCCACACCCTCCTCCTGGCCGATCACCCGCTTGTGGAGCAGATCGTCCAGATGAAGCGTCTTGCTGCGCTCGCTCTCAGTCAGCTTAGCCACCGGGATTCCGGTCCAGCGGGAAATGATCCGCGCGATCTCGTCCTCGGTCACACTCTCGCGCACCAGGCTCAAATCCTCGTTTCTTACCCGCTCCTCCTCCTCGGCCAGCTCCTTCTGCAGCTGGGGCAGCTTGCCGTACTGGAGTTCCGCGGCCTTGTTCAGGTCGTATCGCTGCTGGGCGTCCTGAATCTGCCGGTTTACCGTCTCGATCTCCTCCCGGAGAGCGGAAAGGCGGTCCACGCTGGCCTTCTCATTCTCCCACTGGGCTTTCCGGGCCGCGAAC
>ERZ791765.1801-NODE-1801-length-10663-cov-35.039027_pt1 | contig 10663 bp, 7 predicted proteins | sample MGYA00509949_ERZ791765 | MGnify/ENA primary metagenome ERZ791765 (study PRJEB30046, sample SAMN00791980) | human gut metagenome | study: EMG produced TPA metagenomics assembly of the A metagenome-wide association study of gut microbiota in type 2...
TTCTGCTTAACTGTCAAGGTGTGTTACATAACAGCTAAACAGTGAACAAACACCTTGCCAACATACAGTGTCGAAACATGGGCCGCGCCTACAATGGCCTCGGGAAGGGGCACCTATGCCAAACAACGCCGTTACGCCGACAGCCCCGCCAGCGGGGGTGTAACTTTTTTTATCACAGCACGCGCGGAGCGTCGTGGAAGTCGAAGAGGACGCCGTCGGCCAGGTGGCAGATTTCGGGCCAATCGGAGGCGGAGGAGTCGTCGTGCATGGCCCAGACCTTCATGCCGACCGATTTGGCCGACTTCATGCCGACCAGCAGGTCTTCGAACACCGTGCAGTCGGCCGGTGCAGCACCCAGGCGCTTGGCGGCGAGCAGGTAGACGTCGGGCTGGTCCTTGCCGACGTCGTTCGCATCATCGACGGAGACGATATCGTTGAACAGTTCGAACATGCCGACGTGGCGTAGCGCCGGCTCACGCAGATGCGGGGGCAGCGAGGTGGCGACACCCAGTTTGACACCGGAGGCTTTCAGATCGCGCAGATAGTCAAGCGCGCCAGGTTTGGCTTCGACCGTGGTGGAATAGGCGACGCTGGCCATGTCGTCCCATTCCTGCATGAGCTCTTCGGGCGTGTCTGTAAGGCCGAAGCGTGCGATGGTGTATTCGGCGATCTGGCGGAATTGCATGGCGGAGACTTTGGTCATGTAGTCGGGCGGCACTTCGATTCCGCGCTTGTTCAGGAAGTCGATGTCGACTTGGTCCCAGACTCCCATGGAGTCTAGGAGGGTGCCATCGAGGTCGAATATGGCGGCTTTGGCCATTTGCTAATCTCCTTCTTCTTCAACCACCCTCAGTCGCCTGCGGCGCCAGCTCCCGCCAGCGGGAGCGTAAGCCGAGAATCGGATAGGAGTTCTCGGGCGTGGTCTAGGGAGGCTTCGGATTCGCTGCCGGAGAGCATGCGGGCGATTTCGTGGACGCGGGTTTCGCCGTTGACTTCGGCGATGGTGGTGACCACGCCCAAATCGTCGTCATCGGCATCCGGCGGCTCCTTGGTGACCACGAACTGCGCGTCCGCCCACGAGGCGACCTGCGCCAAGTGGGTGACGACGATGACCTGCGCGCTGCGGGCCAGCCGTGCCAGACGTTTGCCCAGTTCGACCGCGGCCTTGCCACCCACGCCGGCGTCAACCTCGTCGAAGATGAAGGTCTGGTCGGCACCGCCGCGCGTGTCGGCGGCCACCAGCTCCAAGGCCAGCATCAGTCGACTCAGTTCACCGCCCGAAGCGCTTTTGCCCATCGGCAACTGCGGCGACCCCTCGAACGGCGTAAACAGGAACGCGATATCGTCGCGACCATACGGACCGAGCGGATCATCGGCCTTGTCTCGCGGCGTGACACGCACTTCCAAGGAGGCGCCCAGCATGGCGAGCGAGCCGAGTTCTTCAGTGACGCGCGCGCCCAAGTCGGCAGCGGCAGCCACGCGCGCGGCGCTCAGCACGTCGGCGGCGGCGAGGGCCGCATCGTACAGCGTCTGCCGTTCGGATTCGAGTTCGGCGACCTTTTCCGGCGAGGCGTCCAGATCCTCCAAATCGAACGCCGCCTTGTCCCGCCAAGCGAGCACGTCGGCCAAGGTGGGGCCCCACCGACGGGTGAGGTCGCCAAGCTCGTGGATACGGCCGTTGATCTGGTCCAGATCCTCCACGCTGCCTTCGTCGCCCAGCTCCTGGCTCAGGGCGAACACCACGTCGCCCAAATCGGCATTGATGGATTCAAGCCGATCGGCCTGCTCGGCGAACGTGCCGCCGACGCGAATCGCGCGCAACGAGGTCACCGCATGATTGATGAGTTCCACGGCCGAAGTGCCGTCGGCGGCGTCCACATCCACCTGCGAGGCATCCAGCGCGCCCAGCGCCGAACCCACGCCTTGGGCGATGTCAGCCGTGTTTTCGATGCGTTCGCGGCGCGCCTTCAGCTCCTCGTCCTCCCCCGGCTGCGGGTCGGTTCGGTTGATGCGGTCGATGGATTCGCGCAGGTAGTCGGCCTGTTGGCGGGCAGAGGATTCCTGCGAGCGCAGGCGTTCCAGCCGCTCATCCATGGCGGCCAGCGCATCCCACGCCTTGCGGTAGGCGGCCAGTTCGGCTTCGTCTCCGGCCACCCGGTCCAGAAACTCGCGTTGCCGTGCGGCGGCCGCGATTTTCAGCTGATCGGTCTGGCCATGAATGATGACCAGTTCGCCGGCGATGGCCCCCAGCACCGAACGCGGTACGGACTTGCCGCCGAGCACAGCCCGCGAACGTCCGGAAGCGCGTACGGTGCGGGAAAGGAACAGTTCGCCGTCTTCGGGGTCGACGCCCGCGTCGTGGGCTTTGGCCACGGCCGCGGCAGCACCGGTGAGCCCGCTGTCGGCATCGTCACCGGCATCGTTGGTGTCGCCGGAATGTTCAGATGCGACGGCATCATCCGAGAGCGCGAAAATCGCCTGGGCCCAAGCCTCGTCCGCCCCGGCCGAGACGCGCGAGGATTCGGCGGCCCCACCGGAGACCAGTCGGATCGCGGAGAGCAGCATGGATTTGCCGGCGCCGGTCTCACCGGTGATGGCGGTCATGCCTGCGGCCGGCGCAATGGTGGCTTCTCGAATCGGCCCCAGATTGCGGATATCGAGTTCTTCGAGCATCAGGCTCCTGCCTTGCCGTCGCGTTCGCCCGGCTTGTCGGACTCGGTACCAGCGACACCAGCGTCACCGGCAACGCCAGCCGCATACGCGGCCGCCGGGAACGTGTGCCCGTGATGCAGCGGCTGGCTCGAGGCCTCGTTGCGCGCGTGCTCGCGCCAACCGACCACGGGCAGATCGAACTTGGAGACCAGACGGTTGGTGAACGGCATGCCGGAGAGTCGGGCGAGGCGCAAGGTATCGCGCGATTCGCGCACCATGACGCGCGTACCCTGCGGCAGGGCGCGCTGGCGGCGGCCATCGCAGCAAATCCAGCCTTCGGACACGGAATCGTCCAGAATATCGATGGTGAAGGTCGAGCCGGAGCCGATGATCAGCGGCCTGGCGAACAGGGCATGCGCGGCCAACGGAATCAACTGCAGGGCCTTGACGTTCGGCCACATGACCGGACCGCCCGCGGAGAAGGCGTAGGCGGTGGAACCGGTGGGCGTGGAGACGATGACGCCGTCCGCGCCGAACGAGTTCATCTCCACATCGTCCACGCGGATGGACAGTTCGACCATCTTGCCCCGGTCGGCGCGTTCCAGCGTGATGTCGTTCAGCGCCCAATCCTCAATGGGCTTGGTGGCGCCAGGCAGCCAGACGTCCACATGGGCGATCATGCGTTCGTCGATCGAATAGTCGTGGGTGGCGACCCGGCGGATCGCCTCGTCGATCTGGAAGCTTTCGAATTCGGCCAGGAAGCCGACATGCCCCATGTTCACGCCGAGAATCGGCACCTGGGTGCAGTGGACGAGTTCGGCGGCGCGCAGTATCGTGCCGTCGCCGCCCAGGACCACGACGATTTCGGTGTCGTCCGACACGCACGGCGGCTGCACGCCGAAATCGGGGGCCTCGGTGTTGTCGATGATGGTGACTTCGAAACCGGCCACTCGCAGCTGGCTCACCGCCTCGGCCACTACGGTTCCGGTCTGCCTGAGCCTGGTATGCGTCACCACCACCGCGTTGCGCTTGGCCATGGCATCCTCCTGTCGATTCGGTCGCACTGCTCATTATTCTAGCCGCAGACACCGTCATCACTCGTACAGGTGTTCGAAAAATGCCGCTTCGTGGCGCGTCGCCGACAACGTTCCGCAGAGTCGATTAACGTAAGGCTTCGGCATACAATGGCATACAGCCGCGCGATCACCGTACGCGTGCCGTGCGCAGCGCGATGGCATGCCGTATGACCATACAGCAGTATCAGTTGAGGAGCTTGAGGACCCATGGCCAATGACTTCGACGAATCCTCCGCCAATGAGGAGGCCTCGAAGGGCCTGTCATGGTGGTATTCGGCCGATGTACTAAGCCGAGACAAAAGCGATAAAACCGCCAAGCGCATTCGCCGCATCAGCATCACCGACCGTCTGCTCAGGCACCCGGGCCGTCTGTCCATGGTGTATTTCGGCGCACTGATCATCATCGTCACCGGCTTGCTGCTGCTGCCGATCTCCACATCGGACATCATCTTCACCAACTTCCCGGTCGCGTTCTTCACCGCCGTCTCGGCCCTGTCCACCTGCGGCATTCCGGTGGTGAACACCGGCGAATACTGGTCGATGTTCGGCCAGGTCGTCGTCCTGTTCTCCATCCAGTTCGGCGGTCTGGGAGTCATGACCTTCGCCTCGATGGTGGCTCTTGGCGTTTCCCGCAGACTCAAGGTCTCCCAGCGTATGCTCACCGCGAACGAGCTGGGCACCACGAAGCTTTCCGAGGTCAAAGGCGTGCTCACCGTGGTGCTGGGCACCTCCATCATCGCCGAGGTGCTGACCTTCGTGCTGCTGCTGCCCGACCTGTTCCGCGTGAACCATGGCAATATGGGGCGTACCTTGTGGCAGGCGCTGTTCTACGCGGTGTCGGCCTATAACAACACCGGTTTCACGCCGGATGCCACTGGTCTGCATGTGAACCGTTGGGGCGTGGGGCTGCCGATTCTCATCAGTGCATTCATCGGAACGCTCGGCTTCCCCGTGGTGCTGAATCTGGTGCAGTGCGCACGCCGGCGGCTCAGCCCGAAACGTTGGACATTGCACACCAAACTCACTTTGGTGACCACCGCTGTGCTGGTGGCCACCTCACTGGCTTGGTTCCTGCTGGTCGAGTGGAGCAATACCGGCCTGTTCCCCGCAGATGACCCCGGCATGAAGATGCGCCGTGCGATGAGCGCCGCCGTCATGCCCCGCTCCGCCGGTTTCGATATTTCCTGGGTGCCCGAAGTCACGAATGAGACCAAGGTGTTCATGAGCATACTCATGTTCATCGGCGCAGGTTCCTCATCCACCGCTGGCGGCATCCGTGTCACCACGTTCGCGGTGATTCTCTTGATTTGCCGCGCCGCATTCACCGGCCATCGCGATGTCACCGTGTTCCGCCGCCGTATCCCCCGCCGTATTCAGATGACCGCCGTGTCCGTGACCACGGCCTGCTTTGCGTTGGTTATGGTCGGTGCGATGATGCTGATGTTCACCACCGGCTGCGCGTTCGTGGACGCCGTGTTCGAAGCCTGCTCGGCCTTCTCGTTGGGTGGTTATTCGGTGGGCGTGGCAAGCGCCGGCAATCCGGCCAGCCTGTTTATTCTGTCCGCCGAGATGATTGTCGGACGACTTGGCCCGTTGACCATCGCCTACTCCATCAGCCGACCGATGGCTCCCGAACCTATTCGTTATCCGCAGGAAAACATTATCGTTGGCTGATCGGCCATTCAATCGGCGCCCAGCAATCTGACATAGAGAGGACCATCATCATGGCAGCAAAACCGAGCGGCAACAAAAGCGTGCTGGTCATCGGACTGGGCCGTTTCGGCGGGTCCGTGGCCGCCACCCTCGACCAGATGGGTCAGGATGTGCTCGCAGTGGACAAGAACCCGGAGCTTGTGGCCCGTTGGTCCGCGCATCTGCCCACCATTCAGGCCGATATGACCGATGTGCTGGCCATCGAGCAGATCGACGCCTCCCAGTTCGACACGGCCGTCGTGGCCATCGGCGACAGCATCGAGGCTTCGGTGATCATCACCGGCAACCTGCTGGACGCCGGCGTTTCCGACCTGTGGGCCAAGTCCGTGTCCCAGGAGCATGCGCGCATTCTGCAGCGCATCGGCGCCCGCCACATCATCAACGCGGAGACCGATGCCGGCAAGCGCGTGGGCCATCTGGTGGCCGGCAATTATCTGGATTACATCGAAATCGACGGGCCGTACACCGTCGTCAAGGTCCACACGCCCCTGTACGCGGTAGGCCGCAGCATCGAGGACGTACAAGTACATGACAAGTACGGCGTGACCGTGGTGGGCCTCAAGGCCCCAGGCAAGGAGTTCCAGTACGGCTCCAAGGAACTGGTCATGCATCGCAACGACGAACTCATCCTCATGGGCAAGCAGGATCAGATCGACCACTTCATCCAAGGCTAACCCCCTAACTGCGCTCGCTATACCCCCTATCTGCTCACATCGTGACCGATATAACCCCCTCAACATGGATGCGCTCATTATTGTGGCAATAAGCCATAAAGCTGTACGTCCATATTAATAAGGGGAGTTTTATCATCATGGGCAAGCATACGCAGAATTGCACGCTGATAGGCAAAGGAGTCTACGGCACCATAGGAGTGGACCAACGTTCCCGTCTTGCCGATGGCGCGCATTTTCACACCATGATTGTGACCAGCACCCTCGAGGCCTCAGTTATAGAAGGGGACAAACTGGTCATCAAAAGTGGCATTGTGCGGTGTGATGGTGATATTCGCGTATCCAGCATCAGCGGCAGCGGCGACATCGAAGTCGGCGGCGACATTATTTGCGATGAAATAACCTTTACCGGCAAACTACGATGCAACGGCGATATCGTTTGTTCCGGAAATCTGTCCGTCAATGGCTCCCTAGGCACCCGTCATATTAGCGGTCAGACAGTCCGCTTGAACGGCGTGTTGAAGGGTCATGACGTCAACAGCAGGGCTCTGGAAGTTCATCCACTCCGCAGTACGATGTTTTCCCGTTTTGATATGGATGGGTATGAGGATGGCAGCACGGTTCGCCATATCACAGCCGTCACGGTTGAAGCCAACCATCTGCAATGCCGGACTTTGACGGCGGACTCCGCCATGCTACGCAACGGCAGTGCGGTGGAAAGCGCCACGTGTGCCACCGCACTAGGCATCGACCGTACCTCCAGCGTGCTGCTGGTGAACGGAGACTGCCAACGCATTCATCTCAAGACAGCGTAAAGCAGGTATTCCTCATTACCGTGGGTGCCGATGATGGGACTATCGGCAGTGGCCACCACGTCAAGTCCGTGCTGTTCAGCACAGGCGACCACGTCGTGTAATGCCCGCTCCCGCAATGCCGGATCTTCAACGATGCCGTTTTTGCCGAGTCCTGCCCGGCCGACCTCGAACTGCGGTTTGACCAGTAACACAATCTGCGCACCGGGAGCCGCGATGCGCGCGATTACCGGGATCACATAGGTCAGGGAAATAAAGGAGACGTCGGAAACGATCATCGCCGGCCGGTAAGGCAGGTCGTCGGCCTCTACTTCGCGAATGTTGACGCCGCTCATTTCGATGACGTGCTCGTCATTGGCGATGCGCGGGTCGAGCTGGCCGTGCCCAACGTCGAGCGCTACGACTTTGGCCGCTCCCCCGCGCAACAGTACGTCGGTGAAGCCACCGGTGGAGGCACCGATATCCAGACATTCCAAGCCTTCCGGCCCGGTAAGGCCATTGCCGGCAAAGGTTTCGAACGCGCCCAAGAGTTTGTAAGCGCCTCGGGAGACGTAGTCGTCGCCCTTATCCACGGCGAGTTCGCTGTGCCCGGCTTTGACCATGAACGATGGCTTGGTGATGGTCTCGCCGTCCACGCGCACATGCCCGGCCTTGATGAGTCGCTGCGCTTTGGCCCGCGATTCGACCAGTCCCGAAGCCACGAGCATCATGTCAAGTCGGTCAAGTGGAGTCGCGGGATCGATATGCTGCTCGGTCATATATCTTCCTTTCGGCCCACCATCCACCAACGGGGTGGCTCGGCATGGAGCCACCATCCAGCACTTCACGTCATCTTCCGCTGGCGGGAGAATGAATCACCTCTGCTAGCTGCGGCTGTTATCAAGCTCGTGTTGTAAGGATTCCAGCACGTTGCGATAGGTCTCAAGCTTGCGGTCGTTGTCTTGTTCATCGATATCCGCAAGTTCGGGGTATCGCTCGGTGACCGGCGCATGTTCGCTATCCGTAGGCATAGGACTATGCCTCGATGGCGAACACCGGTACCGTGGCCTCGCTAAGCTGTGCGCCTTGGTCGGCGGCTTCCCATGCGGCGCATACGGCGGCGCGCAGGCCGTCCATACTGGTGGGGTCGCTGACGTGTACCTGGCCGTTTTCAAACCAAGCGCTAGCCTTGCGGCATTCCCAAGTACCGCTCTCATCGCGGACCGGCTCCGGTTGGGCTTCGCCGAGTTCACGCAGATCAGGGGCAATGAATGTGGGCCTCAGGTGTGACGGAGCCAGCATCAGTTCGGTCGGGTTGGTGACACCGGTCAGCACCGCCAGCGAATCGTAGTCGCCGCGGTTACCGGCCTCGATATCGGTGTCGAGGCGGTCGCCAATGGCGATGGACGCCTCCTTGGGCACCAAATCGTGGCCTTCGGCGGCGTTCAGTTCGCGGGCCTCATCGTACATGTACGCTTCCGGCTTGCCAGCGGAGGCGACCGGTTCGACGCCGGTGGCCGTGATCACGGCGCGAATCATCGATCCGCAACCGGGGGCGATGCCCAGTTCACGAGGAATCGTTAGGTCGCGGTTGGTCACGAAATACGTGGCTCCGGCCTCGACCGCGAACGCGGCATCGGCCATCATCTGCCAAGTCATATCCGGATACCAGCCCTGAATGACGGCCTGCGGGCGGTCCTGAGGACCGTCCACGATGGTCAGGCCGTTGCGGGTGACCTCATCGCGCAAATGCTCGGCGCCCAATACCTGTACGCGCGCGCCGGCGGGCAACGCCTTGGCCACCATACGGGCGGCCACCACCGAAGAGGTGATGACCTGCCACGGCTCCACGTCCAAGCCGAAGCCCTTGAGCTGGTCGGCCACCACGTGCTGGAAGCGCGAGGAGTTGTTCGTGGTGTATTCGATGGTCATGCCGGCGGCTTCGGCCGCACGAATGGAATCGGCCGCGTATTCGACCGGATTCTTGCCGCGATACACCACGCCGTCGAGGTCCAGCAGCGCAAGCTGATAGGCCTCGGCGAGCGGGCGATCGGTGCCTTTGAGGAAACGGGTCATTACGCCGTTCACTCCTCGGTTTCGGTTTCGGGTTCGGTGGAGTCGGAGTCGGCGGATTCGGCGGAATCGTCAGCCTCGGCGTCATTGGCGGAATCGGTCTCGGTCTCGTCGGCCTCATCAGACTCGGCATCACCGTCTTCAGCCTCGTCATCCTCATCGCCGTATTCCTGCTCCGGATCCGGGGCGTACTGCGCCTCATCCGGATCGATGCCGAGCTTTTCGAGCACGTCGGAGTCGTCGGTGATGTCTTCGAGATCGTGATCGATCACCACGTCGTCGCTGTTTTCGTCAATCTCCTCGTCGGCATACTGGTCCTCAAGACGGTCCAGCAGGTCGTTGAGCTGCTCGGCTTCCTTGCTGCGGCCGGCCTCTTCAAGGAAGTACTGCTCGGCCTGCACGGCACGCATGCGGTACTCACCCGGCAGCCCCTGGGAACGGCCGACGGTGTGAACCACTTCAATGGCCTTGTCCCACATCTCCAAATCGCCAAGGGCACCGGCGTACACCAGGAACATCTCGACCTTGGGAGCGCCATGCAGCTGCTTGCCCTCATCGGACAGCGCCAGTTCCACGGCCTTCTTCGGCTCTCCGACGCCACGCTCGCAGTCAGCGATGAACGGCAGGTAGTCGAGGAAGCCGTTCATACGGTAGGCGGTGCGGAACTCACGCAGGGCCAGCTTGTAGTCGCCCTGACGGTAGGCCACGAACGCAAGCGTCTCGCGGGCGAAGTCGATGCGGGAGGCCTGACGGGCCACCCACTTGGCGTGCTCCAAGGCAAGTTCGGGGTCGCTCTCCTCCAGCGCGAAAGCGGCGAGGATGTGCAGACCAATGTTCTCCGCGTGCTCCTTGGACAGGCCGCGCAGACGTTCGCGCTCATCCTTGGACAGCATCGACCATTCCATGCCCTTGGGCATCTTGGGCTCGTCGGGACGACGGTCGGTGTACGGGTTCTGCGAGGGGAAGCTCATCGTGCCGTCGGAGTTACGGCGCGGGCGCCTCATGTATTCAGAGCGCTTCTCCTCACGGTACTGGCGCTTCTCTTCCTGCGAAAACTCGCGGAATTCGCCGTCACGACGGTTGTTGTCGCGGCGATCGTCACGGCGGAAGTCACGACGATCATCGCGGCGGTCGTCCCTGCGGAAGTTGCGGCGGTCGCCATCACGGCGATCGTCGTCGCGACGGAAGTTGCGACGCTCACCATCGCGGCGGAAATCACGACGATCGTTATCCCTGCGGTCATCGCGACGGAAGTCACGACGGTCATTGTCACGACGGAAGTCACGACGGTCCCCATCGCGACGGTCGTCCCTACGGAAATCTCGGCGGTCGTCGTTGCGGCGGAAGCTGCGACGCTCACCATCGCGGCGGAAATCACGACGATCGTTATCACGGTGCTGGTAGCGCGGATTCTCGCCGTTCTCGCCTTCGTGGGAACGGTAGCCGCCTTCGCGGCGCGGCTTGAAGCCTTTGCCGTCACGGCGCGGACCATTGCCGCGGTAACCGCCCTTGCCGCCGAAGCCGGAGCGGCCGCCCTTGTGGAAGCCGCCGGACTTGCCGTACGACTTGCGGTAGCCGCCGTGGCCCTCGCCATCACCGTCACGGCGCGGCGCGTAGCCCTCGCCATCCTCACGGCGACGCGGCTTGAAACCCTCACCATCATGACGCGGCTTGAAACCGCCCTTGC
>ERZ791765.1809-NODE-1809-length-10629-cov-2.261774_pt1 | contig 10629 bp, 10 predicted proteins | sample MGYA00509949_ERZ791765 | MGnify/ENA primary metagenome ERZ791765 (study PRJEB30046, sample SAMN00791980) | human gut metagenome | study: EMG produced TPA metagenomics assembly of the A metagenome-wide association study of gut microbiota in type 2...
TATTTACCAAATCAGAGTAGGGTGTCAAAACGTTTGCATTTAAGTTTACAAAACAAACATTTTGACCCTCCATATCCGAATCATGAAAAAAGACAGCGTATCCAATTTGGGGACACTCTGTCTTTTTTATTCAACGTATCAACGCTTGAATTATTCTTTCAACACACTAATCTTTTTCTTATTAATTAAGCTTCTTTGCCGTTTGCTGCGCGGAATTTTACGATTCTTCTATCGGAAATAAATGCACAAACAAGACCAATTACCATAGCCAAAATACAGCTTAAGAAGATCTTTTTGTATCCACCTACAGGATCAGCTTCCAGCCATTTACCACATAATGATGTGTAGAATGTATCCGGAATGAATCCGATTAAGGATGAGATACCGATAACACTACCAACGATGTTCTTAGGTGTTCCTTCCTCATCTACTGTTGCGTAATACAGAGCACGGAATACATAGATCATCATAAGAGCAACTGTCATTACAACAAGCATTGGCCACATAACTGCTGTAGATGCTGGTAAGATTTCCATAACAATATATAAACCTGCTCCAACAACACCGGCTACGATCATAGGTTTTGTGGAACGTTTTAATTTAGTTGCTAAAATACCAGCTGCAGATGCAGCGATTAACTGTGTAACGATCTTGCTGTAGTTTGAATATAAAACACCGATTTTTACCGGTAATCCACAAATGTTCTGTAAGTATGGTGCAAAATAAGTTGTAGATGCAAGACACATAGATCCACAGAAGATCATACCTGCTAACAGATATGTGATTGGACATTTAAATGCAACACCCATAGCTTTGATACTGTCAAGTAATGTATCGTTTGTTGCAGCTTCAGTATTCTTTGGCTTTGGCATTAAGAATGCTAAAAGAACACCGATTACGATCATAACAATTGAGATAAGTAATACATTGATTCTCATAGCTTTTGTGCTATCTGCTGCGTTTGCTGCATAAATGGATGTAAAGATAATAGTAAGAACCAGACCTGAAACACCACGTCCTGCTTCCAGGCTTCCGAACATACCGCCCTGTTCTCCATCCTCAGCGAGCATGTTGACACATTTTACAGAAGAAGACCAGAATGTAAGTACGGTTGTTACTGCAAATAATATATGGATCAGTAACAGGATTGTGTAGCTTGGGAATGTTGCTTCCCAGAGACCAAGAACACCTGTTGAAACCATGGAAAATACAAGTAACTTCTTGCAGTCAAATTTATCTGCTACCCATCCACCTGGCAGGTATAAAATAACGTTTGCAATACCATATACGTTTAATAATCTACCATAGTCAGCATCTCTTCCAATAAGACCCATAGCCTCCTGTAATGGTGTATAGTATGTATACATCAGGTATGGCAACATATAAATGGTATTCATTGCCAGGATCATAAGAATCAGAGTAACTACTTTACTGCTTTTTGATTTTTGTGTCATAACGTTTCCCCTCCACGTTTTCTCTATCATTATTTTATATGATTCCGTTATATGGCAGCGCCCAGCCGAATAAAAGGAAGAGTGTCACTGCAATTCCTGCTGCGATCAGAAGATATCCAAATACTTTGTCGATCTTGTAATCTTTTATTACCTTTTCAGACTCCGGTAATATCAGAAGTTTTTCCCGATATGCTTTTTCCTCCTCTGTCACCGGATGTAATTTTGATCCGAGTATCGCAAAAAAGAGGCTCAGGTAAATTCCAATAAAGAATGGGTCTAAAAAGTTAATAAATACAGTTGCAAATAATCCTACATGAAATCCAACCAGACATTTTGTAACAATGAATCCAACAAATCCGGCGATCATAGACCATCTCGCTCCGGTAGCGGAAAGCTTTTTACTTACCACACTTCCGATGGCGGAAACGCCCCAGCTTGCTGCGATGATCGTAGATGCAAAATAAGTAACGATGCGGACACTTCCGATTCCTGTATATGCTAACAGTAAGGAAATCGCACCGAGGATCAGCATTATCACTCTGCTGACAAATAACTGCTGCTTTTCACTTTTAAATTCCACAAAAACAATATCCGATGTAATAGAAAATCCAATGACCGACAGGAATGTGGATGCAGAAGATAATCCTGCTGCCATAATGCCGGCAAGCATCAATGTTCCGACAAGCTTCGGCATTACATGAAATGCTGCCCAGATCAGAACTCTCTGCGGATCTTCCATTCCAGGGTTAAGATTCAGTACGGTCACAGACTGCAGATTCAAATACATCAGGAAAATCACCGTACATGCCGCTGCGATCGCACCTGCGCGGAATGTAACATGCTCGCTCTTTGCCATCATGTTACGTCCTGCCTGCCAAGGCGATACCGACACTGTAATAAACCAGATAATTCCCATCGTCACTGCATACATCACTGCACCAAAAACATCTGTTGCCCCGGCTCCTGGAATATTGCCATGATAATCCAAAAGGTTCTCCGGAATGTTTGGATTATTCATGAGATTCTCCAGCAGATGACCAATTCCACCCTGTGCCTTGAAAACATAAGGACCGGCAATGATCGTCGCTATTAAAAATACCATGAACATCATCGTATCCGTAAGAATAACTCCTTTCGAACCGGAATAAAAAGTAAAAGCGGTAAAACAAAACCATGCCAGGAAGAGACAGAGCTCATAAGAAAGCCCTGTCAGTTCCTGCATTAAAATTCCAACTCCGGTGATACATGAGAGCAAATACGCTGTGAGGGAAACTGCTGTAATAATTCCGGCAACTCTCCGGTTTTTCAGATCGCAGTAACGCGCTCCGAAATATTCCGGCATTGTTGTACATTCTGACCGCCTTAAATATCGTCCGAACATAAGTGGTCCGGCAATATAACCCATTGCACACATGGAATTTAGCAATACCAGTGTTGTAATGTTGCCGGAATAGCACCATCCCTGGTCTCCCATGAACCCGTTTACCGAAAGCATCGATGCAAACAGGGTTCCGGCGATCAAAATCGTCGGGGCATTTCTTCCACTGACATAATAGTCATTTACGTCCTTTACAGAACGACCTGCCCAGATTCCAACCACTATGTAAACCAGTATGCTGACAACCACTCCTATAAAGAATATATTCATGCAACATCCTCCTTATCTTTTCTAACCTTTTTTTCCTCTTTCCCAAGGACGAAAATCATAAGGATTCCTGAAGCGATCAGACAGCCTCCAACTACAGCTGAAAATAGTATTTCTCCCATCGTATCATCCTCCATTTCTGTCTCCAGAAACTATTTCAGCAAATTTCCTGCAATTACCATCTTCTGGATCTCAGAAGTGCCTTCATAGATTTCTGTGATCTTAGCGTCACGCATCATTCTTTCTACTGGATAATCTCTTGTATATCCATATCCACCGAATAACTGTACTGCTCTCCAGGTAACTTCTCTTGCTGTTTCAGAAGCGAATAATTTAGCCATAGCAGCTTTGTCAGAGTATGGTTCGCCGTTATCTTTTGCACAAGCAGCGCTATATACAAGGTATCTAGCAGCTTCTACTCTTGTCTTCATATCAGCAAGTGTGAATTTTGTATTCTGGAATGCTGCGATAGGACGTCCAAACTGTTCTCTTGTCTTAACATATTCTACAGCTGCGTCTAATGCGCCTTCAGCAATACCAAGTGCCTGTGCAGCGATACCGATACGTCCGCCATCAAGAGTTGAATCCTTTGTTAACTTCTCCCAAAAGGTTTTCCTTCGGAACTTTTACGTTTTCGAAAATCAGCTCGCATGTAGAAGATCCACGGATACCCATTTTCTTCTCATGACTTCCAAAGCTGAATCCTTCCCATCCTTTTTCTACGATGAAAGCACTGATTCCTTTGTTTCCAAGTTCTTTGTTTGTCATTGCAAATACAACGTAAACATCAGCAACTTCACCGTTTGTGATGAAGATCTTGCTTCCGTTTAATAAGTAGTGATCGCCTTTGTCTTCTGCAACTGTTCTCTGTCCAGCAGCGTCAGATCCAGCGCCCGGCTCAGTAAGACCGAAAGCACCAAGTTTTTCACCAGATGCAAGATCTGGAAGGTATTTCTGTTTCTGTTCTTCTGTTCCGAATGCTTCGATTGGCCAGCAGCATAAAGATGTATGAGCTGAAATTGTAACACCTGTGCTTGCGCATGCTTTAGAAACTTCTTCTACTGCAAGAACGTAAGACATATTGTCTGCACCTGCTCCGCCGTACTCTTCAGCGACCGGGATTCCGAGAAGTCCTGTTTCTCCAAGCTGTGGAATCAGTTCTTCCGGGAAGCGCTCCTGCTCATCTAACTCTGCAGCGATTGGTTTGACAAACTGCTCTGTAAATTCAACGAACATGTCTTTCATTAACTGCTGGTCTTCATTTAATTTAAATTCCATAGTGTTTTACCTCTCTTCTCTTACTTTTTTAATCAAAAAACCTCTGGCTACTTCTTATAACCCTTTGTATTTTCTGATCTTTTCTGTCAGAATTGGCAGAACTACTTTCAGGTCTCCAACAAGACCGTAATCAGCCACATTGAAAATTGGTGCATCTGGATCTTTGTTGATTGCAATGATCACGTCAGAGCTGCTCATACCGGCAAGATGCTGAATTGCTCCGGAAATTCCGCAGGCAATGTAGATCTTTGGTCCAACTGTTTTACCAGTCTGGCCTACCTGGTGTGCATGTGGGATCCATCCTGCATCAACAGCTGCTCTGGATGCTCCTACTGTAGCACCTAATACTTCTGCAAGCTCTCTTACAGGTGCAAAACCTTCTGGTCCGCCTACTCCACGTCCACCGGAAACGATGATTTCTGCGTTTTCCAGATCAACGAGTTCCCCTGCCATCTCATTGATCACTTCGAGTAACTCTACACGTTTTTCTGCATCTGTGATCTCAACTTTTTCTTTGATCACCGGAATGTCTTTTACTTCACCTGGTTCACTCTTCTTGAATACGCCAGGTCTGACTGTTCCAAGCTGTGGTCTGTGGTCAGGACACATAATTGTTGCCATCAGGTTTCCACCGAATGCAGGTCTTGTCCATGCCATGTTGCCTGTCTCATCATCAATATCTAATGCTGTACAGTCTGCTGTTAAACCAGTTCCAAGTCTGCAGGAAATACGAGGTCCGATGTCTCTTCCGTTATTTGTAGCACCGATCAGCATTACGGATGGTCCGTATTTTTCGATCAGTTCGCAAAGAACTTTTGCATAAGCATCTGTGTTATAGTGCTTTAATTCAGGCTGATCCACAACGATTGCTTCGTCAGCGCCGTGTGCTTTTACAGCTTCGAGTGCTGGTGCAACATTGCTTCCTAAAATTACTGCAACAAGTTTTCCGTTCTGTTTATCTGCAAGTCTTCTACCTGGAACGAGTAACTCAAGTCCTACGCTTTTCGCAGTACCTTCATCCTCTGTTTCGATAAAGACCCAAAGATCCTTTGTCTTTTCTACCGCCATCTCTTTTCACCTCCTTAAAATACTTTATCTTCGCAGAGAATGGCAAATAATTTTTCTGCGCCTTCTTCTGATGTCGGTTCATTGATCTTCACACCTGAAGTTTTTACTTCTGGGGTAAATGTTTTCTTAACCTTTGTTGGAGAACCTTTTAATCCGATTCTCTCATTATCCATACCAGCTTCTAAGTCTGCATAGGCGAGAACATTGATCTCTGCTTTCTTTGCAGCCATCTTGGATTTGATGGTAGGGAATCTAGGATCGAAGGATGGTTTTGTTACGGTGATCAGACATGGGTAAGAAACTGCAACCTTCTCAAATCCGGCTTCTACTTCTTTCTTGATCACAAGTCTGTCTTCCTCAGCTTCTGCTTCGATCGCATATGTTACCTGTGGAAGTCCGATGTGCTCAGCGATTTCAGGTCCAACCTGTGCTGTATCACCATCAATTGCCTGTTTTCCACAGAAGATGATGTCGAATTTTCCTTCTAATTCTTCTAATTTCTTAATTGCGCAGGAAAGAATGTAACTTGTTGCAAGTGTATCACTTCCTCCAAATTCTCTTCCGCTGACAAGGTATGCTTTGTCTCCGCCTACAGCAAGACACTCTCTTAAAGCGTTCTCTGCCTGTGGTGGTCCCATAGATACTAATGTAATCTTCGTACCTGGTTCTTTATCTTTGATTCTTGCTGCGAGTTCCAATGCGTATGCATCAAATGGATTGACAATACTTGGTACTCCTTCGCGAATCAGTGTTTTCTTTACCGGATCGATACGGATTTCTGTCGTATCCGGTACCTGCTTAATGCAGACAAGAATATTCTTCATTGCAAATATCCTCCATTCCTCTCTCTTTATTTATATTTCTTTAATACCTGACGGCTTGCAATAACTGTCTGAATCTCACCTGTTCCACCGGAAATACGTGTGATTCTTAAGTCTCTATAAATACGGCTTACGCGGCTTCCGCAGTATCCGATTCCGCCCATTACCTGGAGTGCATGGTCAGCGATATCATTTGCAGATTCAGAACAGAACTGTTTTGCAATAGATGCCTCTGCTCTTGTCAGGCAGTTGTTATCTTTGTTCCATGCGTAGTGAAGAAGCATATTTCTCATAGCTTCGATCTTCATGGTCATTTCCATGATATGGTTCTGGATCAGCTGTAAACGTCCGATCTCCTGACCTTTTACGATTCTCTGGTTTGCGTATCTGCATGCATCTTCGTATGCACATAATGCCTGTCCATATGCGTTGAATGCATCGATCAGACGCTCGTAATCAAAACCTTTGGATGTTGCCATTAATCCGTTTCCTTCGAAGCTGAACATATCGCTTTCTTCGATCTCAACATCATCAAACCAGATGTCGTTTACGTTTTCCATGTTTAATCCCATTTTTTCCATTGGCTCTTTCTTGCAGCCTGGAACGTTTGTAGGAACAAACCATAATGTAAGCTGTTCTGGATTCTCGCTGTTTTTAGCAAGTGTCAGACAGTAATCATTGTCCTGTGCTCCGGAAATGAAATGTTTGTGTCCATTGATGTATACTTTTCCGTTACGACGTGTATAAGTTGTAAGGATTGTATTGCTGGATAATTCAGTACCTGCAGTTGGTTCTGAGAATCCCTGTGCGAATGCTCCGTTTCCTTTGAAGAATAAAGGCATGAATTTATCGATCTGCTCTTTTGTTCCATTCTCTAAAAGTGCATCAGCTTTTACATGATCCCAGAAAAGGTAGATTGGTGCGCCACAGCGTCCTAAAGCTTCCATTACGAGGAACATTGTAACTGCGCCTTCGCCGCCACCTGGTTCTCCGTCTTCTCCTTCAGCTTCTTCTGGTAAGAACATACTAAAGCATCCGAGCTCTTTTAAGATTTCCCACCATTTCTCTGGATGTGTGTGGTTTTTGTCACAGTCCTGGAAGTAAGGCTCAAGATTTTCTCTTGTCATAGCCTCTTCGATTGCCTGTACCATTAATTCCTGTTCTTCTGTAATTCTGAAATCCATATTATTTCCTCCATTATTTTTCTTAATTATATTTTACATGGTTTCTTTTTTCATTCCATGCCAAACACTTGTTATTATCTGCCTTTCCAGTCCGGTTTGCGTTTCTCTAAGAACGCTTTTGGTCCTTCTACTGCATCTTCTGTTTTCTCGATGTAATCCCAGCAGCGATTGCAATATCTCTGTGCATCTTCGAAAGAGCACTGTGTTGCTACATGGAAAATCTCTTTGCTGAGTTTTAATGAGATCGGTGCGTTTGCAGCGATGATCTCTGCTAATTCCATTGCTTTGTCCATAACCTGTTCTCTTGGAACAACATAGTTAACAAGACCTACCTCGTAAGCACGCTGTGCATCGATCAGTTTTCCTGTCAGAACCATCTCAGATGCGATCTTCTTAGGAATGATGTTTGGTAAACGGATCAGTCCTCCGCTTGTTGCCAGGAATCCGACTTTTACTTCAGAAAGTCCGAATCTTGCATTCTCAGATGCAACGATAATGTCACATGCAAGTGCGATCTCAAGACCTCCTGCTACTGCAGTTCCGTTTGCTGCACAGATGATCGGTTTTGCGGAAAGACGTTCTGTGATTCCTGCAAATCCATGTGCCATAATTGTCTGACAGGTTCCGTTTTCATCATAAGCTGCTAAATCTTCTCCGGAACAGAAGCTTCTGTCGCCTGTTCCTGTGATAATGATCGCGCCAACTTCCGGATTCTGTTCAGCATCGTTTAAGATCTGTTCCATCATTGCGGATGTTTCCGGGTCGATTGCATTGCGGCGCTCTTCACGGTTGATTGTTACGATCAATACGCCATTTTTCAGTTCAGTAAGTACTTTCTTTGTTTCCCCCATAATTGTCACCTCATTTTTTCTATCATTTACAGCTATCTGCACATCTTCAGATAGCTGTTATGTGCTCTTTCCCACTTCAATGTGGTTGTGTCGCCATGTCCGGGACATAGGGTAATGTCCTCTATGGCAAGATTATTAATTTTTCTCAGGCTCTGCATCATCTGGCGCTCATTTCCACCTTCAAAGTCCGTTCTTCCGATACTTCCCTGGAAAATCGTATCTCCGGTAAAGATTGCATCCTTTGTCAGAAACAGAACGGATCCCGGCGTATGTCCCGGTGTTTCCATCACAGTGATCTCTGTTCCTGCGATCACCAGCTCCTGTCCATCTTCGATCGTCTTCACATTCTTAAATGCCCTGACTGTCGGGAACTGCTGTCCCATATCATCCTCCGTAAGACTCTCCGGAATATCCTTTGCATTGCAATACACCGGAATCTCTTTCCATCGTTCCTGCAGCTTCGGTACCGCAAGAATATGATCGTAATGACCATGTGTCAGAAGAATTGCTTCCGGACAGATCTGCTTTTCCTCCAGGATGGAGATCAGCTTTTTCGGATTATCTGCAGGATCAACGAGAAATCCTCTTCCCGGTTCCTGTCCTTCTGCAATATAACAGTTTGTGATAAATGCCCCTACCGGGACTCTGATTATCTGCATCTTTCCTCCTACGCAAAACCTGTATTCTATCTGTGATCCAAGATTAAATCATGCTGCTTCCGACAACACCGTCTGCAAAGAGCTGGTCAATCTTTTCTTCGCTGTATCCAAGTCCTGCAAGAATCTCTCTGCTGTCTTCGCCAAGAAGTGGTGCTCCTCTCCAGATCGGGCATAACTCGTCGTTGAACCGGATCGGATTGTTATAGAATCTCATCTGTCCAATCTTTTCCTGATCAACAAGTGTTGTCGTCTCTGTTGAATTTGCATGTTCTGAAGTATATGCTTCAATAAAAGGAAGTACTTCAGATGCCGGTACCCCGGCTTCTGTCAGGCGTTTTTCTATCTCGCTCCGTTTATAAGTAACGGTTACTTTTTCAAGTTCTTCTACCAGGCTGTCCCTGTTTGCGATTCTTGCCGCGTTATCTGCAAATCTTGGATCGTCTTTTAAGTGTCCGGCATCTAATGCATCACACATCTTTGCCCAGCGTTCCTCGCTGTCTGCAATGATAACTGCCCAGCCGTCTCTTGCTTCGAAAATTCCGTATGGTGCGGTGAAGCGGTCATGATTACCGAATCTTGACTGTGTATAAGTTCCTTTTCCGTAATCGACAACAGTCTCACCACAGGAGATCATTACCGTATCCATCATACCGATATCAACTCTGCATCCCTCTCCTGTCTTACGTGCCTGGATCAGGCCGATCAGCGCTGCGTTTAATGCGTGTGTTCCGGTTAAGGTATCACAATTTGCATTTCCTGCTTTCATTGGTGCACCGTCCGGTTCTCCGTTGCTTCCTGCAAATCCGCCGCGGGCTGCTGCGATTGCATCATAACATGGATATTTTTTCAGAGGTCCTGTCGCTCCGAATCCGCTCAGTGATACGAACACGATCTTTGGATTGATCTTTTTCAGTTCTTCGTATCCAAGTCCCAGTCTGTCAATGGAACCGCTCTTGAAGTTTTCAAGTACGACATCTGCTTCCTTTACCATATCGTAGATGACCTGTTTGCCTTCCTGAGAAGACAGATCCAGCTCAATGCTCTGCTTATTCTTATTATATGCTGTATAAAGAGTACTTAATCCGTTTACGAATGGATCCCATGTTCTTGCCTGGTCGCCGCTGCCGTAGCGCTCTACTTTCCAGACTTCAGCTCCCATATCTGCAAACTGCCATGCCACATATACACCTGCAAGTGCAATCGTAAAATCAAGCACTTTTACATCTTTCAATGGTCCCTTTCTGTTCTCTGTTCCCATAGCCTTTGACTCTCCTTATTCTACACCGTATTCTGTCAGAACTGCCTGCGTATCTGCACCAAGCACATGACCAGGTTCTATGTTATCAAGATCATCCGCACCGGAGAACTTCGCCGGAATTCCGATCTGTGTCTCTCCGCCTACCGTGATCATCATTCCACGGTCTGCAACCTGTTCATCCTTCATCAGCTCTTCTACTGTATTGCAAGGTCCGCCAGGTACCATTGCCCTGCGGCAGATCTGATCTGCTTCATCAATTGAGATCGTTGCAAAATAGTCTTTTAACTGCTGGTCAAGTTCTCCGAAGTAATGCTTCATGGAACGATCCGGGTCGTGTGCATATACGCTTCCCTCTCCCCAGTCATCCCTGCCGGCCTCTCTTGCAAAGTCAAGCCACTGTTTATCGCTTCC
>ERZ791765.1812-NODE-1812-length-10603-cov-54.733030_pt1 | contig 10603 bp, 9 predicted proteins | sample MGYA00509949_ERZ791765 | MGnify/ENA primary metagenome ERZ791765 (study PRJEB30046, sample SAMN00791980) | human gut metagenome | study: EMG produced TPA metagenomics assembly of the A metagenome-wide association study of gut microbiota in type 2...
TAGTTAACTCGGCATCTAAATTCTTGCAGAACTCATCCAATATACAAAATATTTCAGTAACTTTGGATAGGAAAGCGACAACCCTTTATACAAGAGTGTTCCATGCGATTGGTTGATTTTCGGGTAACGATTTGGCAACCGTTCCTTTTGCTATGTTCTGCTTTGTTTTGCTTGCAAAGAACTCTTTATGTGAGCAAAGATAGTAAGATGTTTGGAAAACTCAAAACATTCGTAGGGCAAAACTTGTACAAAATGCTTTGAAATGTTGTAAAATACCCAACAATGGGGATTGTATTAAATATAAAAATTGCCTATCTTTGCAAAATAACTCATCTAATCTAATTTAATATGGAATTAATGAGAAAATTTACAGTATTAGGAATTATTGCTTGTGGGCTAATAAATTTGTATTCCTGCACTACACAAGAAAGTTTTGAAGAAGCAACAGACAGCAGTTTCTTAAACCTTTCTCAAGAAGAGTATATTAGTATAGCGTTTGAACATCCAAAAGAAATAACAGAGGACCAAGCGATAACTCTTGTCAAAGACTTTTCGGGGAAACAAGCGACAAGAAGTATATCTCAATCCCCTATCATCGAAAAGAAGTACTATATTGGTGGAATTTCTTCCAAAAGCGTAGAAGACACAGTTTCTTCCATCCCTATATATCAGTTAAAATTATCAGAAAAAGAAGGGTTTGCTCTTGTTGCTGGGGATGAGAGGTTTGCAACAGTTATTGCATTCGCTGAAAAAGGTAATTTAGCGGATACAACACAAAATAAAAGTGTTGCTTTGATGGTAAGGGAAGCAGAAAATGCCATCAAGAGTAAATTGCGTTATTATAATGCTATTAGAGACTCTCTTCATGATAAAACATTATGTAAACTTAAAACTGCTTTTCATACAAATGACATTACATATCATGATGTGAAAGAAAAAATAAAGGTAGTCCAAACACCTCTTACTCGTGGGCAATGGATACCTGAACCAACAATGGGGATTTTGGTAAAAGAAGTTAAGCCCATGTTGCGTACAGAATGGGGACAAAATAGGCCTTACAATAATGAACTTGGATATATTAATAATGATATTCCAAAGGTTGTTGGATGTGTGGGGACGGCTATTGCCCAGATTGTTGCACATTATGAGGCGATGTCTTCTGTATATGGTCATACTTTAGATTGGAATTTAATAAAAGAACGCGCAGGCATAGATGCCTTAACGGATGATGATATTCAACACCAAGTCGCACTGCTTTGCAAGCATGTTGCATACGGCATCAAAACAGAATGGAATATGGATGGAACAGGCGGTGCCTCCATGACTAATAGTCATAAATATTTGGAAACAATGGGAGTAACTTTTAATTTGGGAAAAAGAAATAAAGGATATGATATGGATGCGGCCATAATAATTGCATCTTTAGACCGCGGTTGTCCTGTGTTGATAACAGGAGATGAGGAGCCTTCCGAAACAAGAAGTTCTGGAAATAAGAAAGGGGGACATTGCTGGATTTTAGACGGTTATCAGGTACGGACGCGTTCTACCCCAACAAAACTAAAGGCAATGATAAAATCACACGATGTCTATGTTCATGCCAATTTTGGTTGGAAAGGATATGCAAGTGGATACTATATGGTTGACAGAAATGAGACTTCACTCTCTTTCGATACAAGACCGGTAGAAGGAAATTATAATCAAAGACTTCGCTTATTTCCGATGGTAAAAAGGAAATAATTCCAAATTCATTTCACACTTTCTAATGATTGACAGTTATTATGGGCAGATATTTTAGATTCTCTTTGGCCTGCCTTTTGTTTGCATTTATAATAAGTTGCACCTCTTCTGATGAGGATAAGAAGTTGACTTTTCAATTGGATAAACCTTATAGGGAAATCATGCAAGGCTCTACGCTCCGTGTGTTCATCACGAGTGGCAGTGGAGACTTGCAGATAAGCAATTCCAATGCGTTTAAGGACTATGCTAGAATTGCCTATGCGAGAACTCCCGAACAGGCAGGGCATGTAGGTGTTCTTTCAATCCAAGCCCTGCAAGTGGGAGAATTTCAGGTCTCACTGACCGACAACCTCACAAAGGAAAGACAGCAACTGACCGTTAAAGTCCTCCCGCCTTATCTGTTACTGGAAATTCACGAAGGCTCAGACCCTGTATGGTCAATAGGAAGCGGAGTTTCGGGACTTTTCCTTGTCCAGAACGCAGCGCATTCTTTTTATCTGTGCCGTTACACCCCTACCGTATATCGGCATGTCGGGCCTGCCGTTCTCTCGGGGGTATATGAGATTGTCATGAAAGACGGCATTCCGACGAACTTGCGCCTGAAAAGCAAGAAACAGGGGTTTGTCCGTGATTTCACCCTAACAGTGAAAAATAAGAAAGAGGCTTTGGAAAGGCTTGGGAAATTAGGAAAGCTCGGCCTACTTCCGGATGAAGAGAAATTCATCTATCCTGTCTTTCTTGACGAGCATGACATGGAAGAGCATATCATGGCGGAAATATCTTATAAGGAAGCAACCTTGCCTGAAAAGGTCATGGAATGAGATGCAGAAAACAAGGAGCATGCGGAGACATGGTTACAGCCTGACTCCCTTGCTCCTGTTTTCTTTTGAGGAAAGGATGGACGTCTGTCTGATTTTCTCCCACTGCCCCTTGAACCATGCGGCAATCGGCACTCTATCCACAAGCAGGTCGAGTATGGTCTTGCCTTCCTTCTCCGTCCTACCCACCTGCAAACGAACCTTCTCAGCGGCGAACGAACGCCTGTATTCCTCCGACCGCAGTTTTCCCGTAACAACGAGAACTTTGCCTTGCAAGAGTTCGTCCGTGTATTTCTCGGACAATCCAACCGAACGGCAAAGCCTTTCTATCTTGAGAAACTCGGCAAGCATGGGAAACCACTCCTTCGCTTTGTCGACGATGCGCCTGAGATTGCCGATTTCTCGCTGATGCTGCTCCGATGCTCGCAATCGCTCTGCGGTGTGGCTGTCTTTCATATTCTGCATATCCATGCGCATCTGTCCAATGTTCTCTTTCAGTTCCGCCACCTCACCGTGCAACTGCCTGTTCTCGCTTTCGAGCCTGCTCATCTTGTTGCTTCCCAAAAGAGAACCAATTCCGTTGAGTGCTGCGGTGGCAGTCCTGGCAGCGGAGTTCTTCAGTTCCACCGTCTTTGTCTCCGCCTTGATGCGTGCGAGTTCCTGCTTAGCTTGCTCTGCCTCTGCAATGATTCGACTTGCCTCTGTCTCTCTTGACAGCAGGGTGGCAATGTTCGCCTGTATGTCCTCGCCCTGCGTGATGAGGCTGCGGTAATACTCGTGTGTGGAGAGGTGCTTGGCGAGAGACCCTCTTACACCTCTTTTCAGCCCGTACTTCTCCATGTGTTCGGCGTAGGTGTCCTGATACCTGATAAGGCTGGCACGGCTCATCACTTCATCTGCACACAGGCGTGGGGCAGGTGCTTTTACCTTGTACTTGCGCTTCACATTTTCTTCCTTTTTCTGCTTCCTACGTTCTCCCTGTACTATCGGCACGATAGTGGCATGGATATGCGGTGTTTCCTCGTCCATGTGCAAGACTGCTGAAACAAGATTATCTGCTCCATAGGTTTCCCTCAACCATTTTACATTGTCCGCACACCACTCATCGAGTTTGCCCTCACCCTCCACGCGTGCCATGTCCTCGTGTGTGCCGCTCAATACAATTCGTATTGCCTGCACTTGGTTCTTTCCAATCTTACGTTTCAGTCCCGCCGTGTCAAGGCGGTGGCGTATGGCTAACGTGCGGTTGCACACGCCGTCGGGAAACATTATTAACTCACGGTTTAGATGCGTCCTCGTTGGGTCTGTGTTCTTTGGCACAATGGTGCGCTCGATATGTGCCGACATTCCGCTGTCAGCTCCCTTTGCCTTTTCCAAATGCAATACACAATATCCCATGATGTTATCGTTTTATAGTTGTCGTCTTTTGTCTTTTATATTCCTGATTTTATCGGTGAGAAGAAAAATGAAATGTGTTTCGGCTTGCCCGTTCCTTCATGCCGACAGGCTCGGCAGGGGTGTCCAGAGGGGTGCAACCCTGTTGGCTTATTGGAGGATTTTTAGCGGACACGGAGTGAAGCGTTAAGAAAATCCCCTAATAAGCTACGGTATTTTCTCTTTTGAAAATATCCGTACCGTGCTTACCACGTGGGCATTTGCCCCTGCCACTTCTTTCCCTTATAACCTGAAGTCCCCACGGTTTCTCCATCGGTGCTGCCGATTGGACTTGTTTCTCCGAAGGCATACTTGGACTGCACCCGAATATCTGAATACCCTGCATGCTTGGAAATACAGAATGCACGGCTTGCCGTGACTGCCTTTTTCTGTTGCTTATATCAGCGTGTCTTGCCTGTTCCGTTTCAGCCTGTAATGCCACTGCCGTTTCCCACCGAAGTCGGAGTGATGAAAATTCTGATGAATTGATGAATGTCGTTCCAATAATCTGGAAATCAACATAATATGCTTTCATCATGCCCTCATCAAGCCGCTTGTCAAAGTGGAGTTTCATCATTTCCGATTCCTCTATCCCTGCATTTCCTCCAACTGCTTCCTGCCGATGGTGTAAAAACGCCCCGTGCGCCTAATCTCCGTATATGGGCGCATGTTGTCATAGCTCGGCTGGCAGGTCGTATAGGTGAGCGTGTTTTCGGCAGGAGTGAGTTTCCATATATCCTGCACGATACGCCTTACCTGCGTCCTGTCCGTCCTGCAGCCTGCGCAGTTCAGCAGAAGGAGCATGTCGTTGATGCAGAAGGAGAAAGCGTCCGCTTTCATGCAGTCCATGACTTCAAGGCAGGTTTCCGCCATCTCCACTTCCGTCCTGTTGCGGTTGCTCCGTATAATCCTGATCAGGGCTTGCGTGTGGATGAGTTCGGGACTGAACCACATGCGGCTCTCTTTCTTCGTGGAGAGCGTGCGGTGCTGGAGAAAATAGAGGAAGGCGGGTATTTCCTCCTTTACCCTTTGCAGGAAGTCCGTGTCATCCTTTTCTATCCTCCCCACCTTCCTCACCCAATAGCGTGTCTCTCCTGTGTCGATTATGACGGGCAGACGTTCGTTGTTGGAGCATAGTACGAACTTGGCGAAGAATGAAATCTCGTCCCTGTCCTTGCCCTTCGCCTCCACCTTGTAGGAAAGGGTGGTGCTGAGGTTCTTGAGCCGCTCGCTGTCCTCCCTGCGGTCGAGAAGCACCTCGTCCACGAGGATGAGCAGTTTCCCTGCCCAGTCCGAGTTGAACTGACTTCGGAAGTCCTCGTTGGTGTTGAAGGTTACATTGCCGCCGAATAGGGCTTTGAGGAAGTTGAGGAATGTGCTCTTGCCCGTGTTGCGTTCCTCTGATACGAGCAGCAGGATGGGCAGTTTCTCTATGGGATGCAGGTAGAGCAGTTGCAGGTAGTCCATGCCAAGTTCGTACTGCTCCCCGAAGATGTGCCTTGCCAATGCCTTGATATGGGGGAACACGCCTTGCTTCGGCTGATGTCCCGTCGGCTCGTAGAGGTTGAGGAAACTGCCTACTACGGGCTGATAATTCACATGGTCGGGGACGGTACAGAAACCGTCATACTTCGGGACGGTCGCCAAATAGTCCCTGCCGTAGTCCTGACGGAGCGTCTCGTTGTTCCATACGATGCGCTTCCTTACAAAACCACCTCCGATGAGAGGCATGTCTGCAAGTTTGTAGAGCGTTGTGCCCACACGGACGAAAGCCCCGTCCTTTTTTCTTTTTTCGGGCATATCTTCCAGCAGCCCGTCATTGTTTTTCTTATCCATTTCTTTCTTGCTTAAATGATTGATATATAGCATCGTGCAAAGTTACGGACATCGTTCCGAAAACTACTTGTGAAGAATGGCGCGGAACGGTGAAAGAAAAACGGAACGGAATAAAAACAGGGGAAGCTGGGAGGTGCAGAGCAAGATTTGAGGGAATAGGAGGATAATTTGGTAGGATTTGTCGAGGGTTGCTGAAAAAGGGAAAATCCCTTTTTCTTTCATCGTTCGCAAGCGTCTGATGATATGTTGATGAACCTGCAATCGCTTGATATTCAATCATATTATATCAATATTCATCAATTCATCAAAATAAAAGAAGTTGTGTTCGGTATGTTTTTCTTTTCCCGGCAGTCCTATACGACTCGTTCCTGACTATTATCCCTGCCCTTCAACCACCCAAAAAGAAAAAGGTTTATCCCCTTGTGTCGATGGGGATAAACCTCTGTCAAGGTGTTTCAGCAGGGACTGCCTGCCCGTGCAGGAAGGAGCATGACAAACCTTTCGTGCCGTTCGGTCAGCATTGCGACGACATGCTTCCGAAGCCTTTTTGCCCTTTGCGACTTGATGCGGAACGCAAGGGCTATGACCATTTCAAGGCTGTACGCATCAAGCCAGTGCCCCTCCGCTATCTTGATGTTCCTCTCTGCCGTGCAGGGATGCAGCAGCCCAGACTTGTATATTTCCTTGACCTGCGTGCGGATAGTATGCCCGAACACGCCAAACAGGTCGGCAATCTCATATTCGCCCATCCATATTTCCCTTTTGGGTACGGTGATGTTCCCGTGTTCGTCCATCGTGATTATCCGACGGGCATTGCCGTTTATGTCTTCTCCTTTCATTGTCATGCCATTTTGATTTTGCCGAATGATGCGTTGAGCTTGCTGCCGAGCATGGAGAGGTCGGTGTTGAGTTTCTCGGTGGTTATTTTCGCATAGAGTTGCGTGGTTACGATGTTCGTGTGTCCGAGTACGCGGCTCACGCTCTCGATGGGCATGCCCTTGCTGAGTGCCAATGTCGCAAAGCCGTGCCTTGCGCAGTGGAAGGAAATGTCCTTTGTGATGCCGCACTCGCTCATGACCTTCTTGAGCCTCTTGCAGACCGTCCAGTAGTTGATGTCCCCGAATATAGAGTTGTCCTTCTGGAACGGTCTGTATCTGTCAATGATTTGCAGGGGGACATCAAGCAGTTTCACTTGGAACGGAATATGCGTCTTGTGTCTTTTCGCAACTATCCACTTCTCGCCGTTCACCTCCACTATCTCATCGGTGGTGAGTTCCTTCAAGTCCACGAACGAAAGGGCGGTGAAGGAGGCGAAGACGAACAAGTCACGCACGAAGGCGGAGTGGCTGTCGGCAAACTCGTGCGACATCAGCGTCTTCAGCTCGTCCTCCGTAAGGAACTCACGCTCCTTCGTGTTCGGACTGACATGGAACTGAGCAAACGGATTTCTGGGTATCTTGCCGTTGAAGTGCGCACGCATCACCACGCCCTTGAGCCACATGCAGTTCAGCCAGATAGTGGCATTCCTGTTTCCTTTCACCGTGCTGAGGTACACGGCGAAGTCCCTGATGAAGTCGGGGGTGAGTTCGAGCATCGACATATCGCTGCGGTTGTACTTGTAGCGGATAAACTTTTCCGTGTTGTTCCTTGCCCTGAGCATCACCTTGTATGTTCCCATGCTCCTGTCCTTGCCTACACGCTTGAGCAGGGAGGCGCAGTCCCTGTCAAAGGATTTGAGCAGGGTGTCGTACTCGCTGCCCAGCCCCTGATAGGCATTGCGCACCATCTCTGCCGTGACGAACGCCTCACGGTCGGAAAGCCGTTGGTAGTGCTTGATGATTTGCGCCTTGATGTTGTCGAGCGAGAGATTGGTGGCGATGGCTTCCTTGCTCTTGCCTTTAGCCCTGTTGCCCTTCACGTCCCAAAGTTCCTTCGGAATGGTGCGCTTGCAGCTGAACTGTGCCACCGTGCCGTTGATTGTAACACGTCCCATGATGGGGACGATACCGTTTTTCTCCTTGCTGCCGTTCACATAGAACAGCACCTTGAATGTGCTTCTTGCCATTGCCTTTTCTTTTTGGTTGCAAAATTAAACATGAAAGAGCCTAACTCTGCTATGCAAAATATGGAGCAATGAAGCAACAGCAACGGATGCACGAAAAATCGCAGTTTTTCTCCTTTTGGGTGGAGGCGGTTACCCTGCTTTCGGGTAACGATTTGAAAACCTTTCTGTCGCAATAATCCGCATATTACTGCCTCGTTGCAGTTGACGGATTTTCTGCGGCTTGCGCCGTATATCCTTAATAATCAAGCCCAATTGCGTTAAACTGCTGATTTTATGCAAATATTACAGCGATTTTCTGTAACTTTGTCTGTGGTAATCATCGCTATATATGTTTTGTAAGTTATTGATTTACAACTATAAAGTTACAAAATAATAGCGAGATTACCAATCTTTTTAGGGCACTTTTTTATCCCGAACTGGCGTATATATTGAAGTGACATTTTGGGATTTATCCACTGATTTGGGAATTTTCCGGGGTTCTTGGTTCTTGCATAGGCATAAAATCCCCCACCCAAACCAATGGGGAAGTATGATAACTACAAAGAAATACTGTTTATTCTATGAAGATTTCAGCGTAGTAGGTTTTGTTTGTATATAGGTTCAGAACGTTCTGTCTTCCAGTTCGCACCCATTTTGCCGGCACGCTGACAAAATGTAGGATAAATGCTTTCAGCCTGCTTGTCTTTTTCAACGGCTTGACCTTTTCGCTGATATGACGGACGAGATAGAGATAGAAGTTCTTTAGCATGGCGGTAACCATCATGAAAACCATGTTCTCAGCCATAAAGGAAAAGGGCAGATGTGACCAGCCGAAGTCATTGTTCTGTATGTCGAAGTTCTTTTCACTTGCCCCACGTTCATTGTAGAATGTAATGATGTCCTTCTCGGTAGATGTCCGGTTATTGGTAAGGATACAGCGGTATGTGTATATCACTCCGAACATATCCGTCTGTTCCCTGCCGTGCTTGTCTTTCAAGGGACTAAGCTGTACGACAAGCCTGTATGACCTTCCTTCTATCAAGTTGTCCATATTGATGGATGTGACATCGCATTTCTCATAGCCAAGCTCAACACTCTTCCATTCTTTTAACTGTCGGAAGTTCTCATAGCGACTGCCACAGTTGGCAGCACGTATATAGAACGTGTTGCAGCGCTGCTCTACGGTTTGGATGATTTCCTTTGAAAACGACCCGCAGTCGGCACGGAAACGCTCTATCACGACACCAAGCTCGGAGGTTACACGGTCCATAATGCGACGGAGCGTGTCCTCCTGATGGAATTTTACATTGGTGTTTCCGTCACGGTTCTCACCTCCGACTATGATGCCCCCGATGGAAGCCCAACCTGGGAAATAGCCATGGTCCTGCTTGTAGGAATACTTTGCATCGAACTTGCGGGCTGGAACAAACTGGTGGTCAAAGTCCAGGTCAACATGGCTGCCCGCCTTTATAAGCCCCATTCTCCGTATCATCCGTAAAAGTAAGGTATTCAGCTTCTCTGCAGTGTTGAAACTATACGACTTGCCGGAGGTCTCGCTCTTATAGACAATATTTTCCTCGGCAAGCTCCTTCAGGCCGCGCCCCACGGTGTCGGCACCGGGTAACAGCGTATCAGGTCTCTGCTTGAACTGCCCTATAAGTACATTGATGTCCTCAAGGCATTCTCCACCACAAAGGTTGCTGAAGAAGAGAGAGCCCAGGATGCTTCCATAACTGAATGCCTTGCCGCTACTTCCACGTCTGTCCAACACGGATTCGGTAAGTTTTTCAAAGCCCAGCTTTGAGAAAACGTCCATAATATGATAAATTCCACCGAAAGAAGTGATATTCTCGTTTTTAATTGCTACCTTTGTCATGTCAGTTTTTTGCTTACTTGTTATGTTTGCAGCACCAAGATAGGTAAAATTTCTGACATATCCAAGTGTTTTGAGAACTTTGTTTCTCGGACACTTGGAGTTCTTACAAGAATTTATGCTGCGGAATTAAGGTAAAGGTCGAAATAAATGAAACATCAAACAAATATCAATGATATAGAGCTCGTTATCAATAGAAACCGTCTCTGCCTATTCTATGTTAAGGCTCCCGGTTGTGGAGTTTGCAATGTAATGTTTAGCAAAGTTGGAACGTTAACGGAGGACTACCCTCAACTTGTGTCTTTCTATACTGACATAACAGAGGAGCCTTTGATTGCTAGTCGTTTTCTAGTATATTCAGGTCCAACCGTATTGCTCATATTAGATGGCAAGGAAGTTTATCGCAGTTCTCAATTCATAGACCTAAAAGAACTGGAAAGAAAGATTGGTCAACTAATAGAGTTTTGTGATTTATAAGGTGAGATTGTTTGACTCTAAGATTTGAGTTAGAAAAGAATTTACGTGCATATTTTGCTCAACCCCTTCTTGTGAGGATGTTTATATTGGCAGTGAAGGAGTAGAAAGGGAAGAGTTAAGCTCTTGCATTGAAATAGTTTAAGTTTGCCAACGTAATAAGGTTGAAATCCACTTGTGTCATCTGAGATACTCTTGAGATATGTTTGTTAACTCCATTTGGGATTAAATACAAGCTACAATGAAGTTGATCTTCTATGGTTCTTAAGTGTGCAGTTTGGATTTTATGATTTTCTTTATTCCCTCAATTCCGCAGCATTATCTTTTATATATTACGCCAGTTCGGGATAAGGGTTTGCTTAGAAAAGTTCCAATTGCCTACTCTTT
>ERZ791765.1817-NODE-1817-length-10575-cov-2.132129_pt1 | contig 10575 bp, 10 predicted proteins | sample MGYA00509949_ERZ791765 | MGnify/ENA primary metagenome ERZ791765 (study PRJEB30046, sample SAMN00791980) | human gut metagenome | study: EMG produced TPA metagenomics assembly of the A metagenome-wide association study of gut microbiota in type 2...
AGTGTATGCCAGCAAGAAAAAAAGTAGTACCCGACTACTTTTCTCTGTATTTCCCATTCAGGATATCATCCTCGACATGCACCTTGCGCAGATTGATCGTTCCAAAGACGCAGGATACATCTACCGCAAGATCCTGTGAGCCCTCCGGATGATGCTCCACACGGGTGTTTCCGAACACATTTTCACTTTTCACGCGATAATGTATCCTGTCACTGACCAGCAGGTCGATGCTGCCAAACACCGCTTCCAGCTTCACATAGCCGCATTCCGTTAAGTCCGCATCCACAAGATCAATCATCTGCGTTCCGAAAACACTTTCCGCCTTCAGTGAATACACAATACCATGAGCATTCAGCCGTTTGTTGCCGAAATAGGTGGCACTGCGCAAATCACGGCGGCCATCCTCCTCCTGCAGGACACTGTCACTATGTTTAAACCGCAGAAAGCTGTCCCCGATGATCATACGGCAGCCGAGCAGAATCAAGCCGATTGCCACCAGCATTCCCCATGTCAGGCGAATACTGATCCAGTCATTTGCACTGCACAGCAGATATACCCCCAGAATAAAAACACAGCCGTTTCCGAAATGGAAGCCGTCCTCAAAAAAGCTGAATACTGCCGGGATGATCAGAAACAGTGTCCACCAGCCCGGGAAAAAGATGGAGAAATCCCACCAGTCCATGGCGCCTCCCAAATATCCGATTCCAACTGCCAGAAACAGCAGTCCGATAATTCTTGATTTCATATGCATCGCATGTTCTCCTTTCCATCCTGAGCATTCCGCTTTCCAAACGCAGGATTTGCTTTTTTCTCTTTAAAATGCAGCTGGCTTTATTTCTTCAATGCCCCGTCCCACTTCACAAGTCTGGCGTGCAGCAGGTAGCGCAGCTCGCTGGGCTGTCCGTCACGTTCATAGGAACAGGTGCTTAACGAAACGATGCGATCCTGTCCTTTGACCGATACCTTTCGGTTAAAATCCGAAAGCTCCCTCACCATATCCACATAGCTCTTGAAGTCCGCATCATCCGCATACTGAAGCCGGTAGGAGGCACTCGTTGCACTCGTTGAATACATACTGAATATTTCGCAGCGGTAATTCTGCTGCTCAGTGAAGATATACAGATACGGATGCTGTTCAAAAAATGCCTGCTCCTTAAACTTCTCCAGCTCGGCAAACATGGTACCGTGCTTGACATTGTGTCCGTAGATGATGGTATTGCGATCCTGAAAGGAAGCATCTGCGCCGGCATCCATAAAAATAGCACCGGCATAATTTTCCTTTTTTTCAAAGGTGTGATTCAGATAATAGGAATTATCACTTCCCTGCACGATGGGATAGGATATATCTGTATCAGGGATCAGAATCCAGCCGACAACCTCCGGATTTTTCTCCTTCAATGCCTTCCAGTCAATCGTGAAATCCTCCTTTTCCGGATTTTTGGGAACCTTGGCAACCTCCTGTACCGCATCCTTTTCCTTCCCCTCCTGATAATTCAGATAGTAGATGCTGATCAGCTTATAGGCGGAAAACAGAAAAACGGCCAGAGCGATGACGAACAGTATATCATATATAATTTTTTTCGTTTTTGACATGGGTTTCTTCATGCGGATACCTCCGTTGCTGGTTTTCATTTTACCATAGTTTATACAAAATTACTATCCATACGGAATTTGTTTGACAATCCAATCGTTCTGTTCTATACTTCATTTAGACAGTTATCGAAATGAAAGAGGTGATGCTATGGGATTTCAGGAAACCTTCAAGGCGCTGTCCGATCCGACCCGCAGAGAAATTGTAAATCTGCTAAAGGACGGCAAGCGCAGTGCCGGAGATATCGTTTCACATTTTTCAAGCACAAATGCCACGATATCCCATCATCTTTCCATTCTTAGAAAGGCTGGTCTGATTACGGATGAAAAACAAGGGAAATACATTTATTATGAGCTGAATACCAGCGTGATTGATGAAATCATCGGCTGGATCACATCCCTGAAAGGAGAAGAGCAATGAAAAAGCAAACCCTGAGTATTGCGTTTTTGATTCTGATAACGTTTCTATTCTGTCTTGTAATTCTCCCCTTCCTGCCTGCGCAGATTCCGATTCACTGGAATGCGGAGGGTGTTATCGACAATTGGTGCGACAAGCTTTTTCTGTTCCTGTTTCCTGTGCTGCAGCTCGTAATCACCGTCGGTTTCCAGTTTGTCAGAAGCACGGATCCACGCAGGAAAAACGTGGAGCGCTTTGTATCTACCTGTAACGTATTTCTAATGGTACTGTGTCTGCTTATTTTCGGCATGTGTCTGATAACTGCTATTTCCGCATGGAAGCCGGATGCTTTGGATGTTCCAATGGCGATCACGCTGGGGCTTGGTTTCCTGTTTGCCGTCATGGGCAATCTAATGCCGAAAATCCGCCAGAATTATTTTATCGGCATTAAAACTCCATGGGCACTGGAGGATGAGGATAACTGGCGCAGAACTCATCGCATGGCTGGGCGTTTATGGTTTGCGGCCGGACTGCTCATGATGCTCCTCAGTGTGCTGCCAAAGGAAATTCTGACGGTGTCTATCCTTGGACTTGCATTGGCAATGGCTCTGGTGCCCTATATCTATTCATATTCACTGTTTCGCTCAAAGCGGATGAAAGGAGAAAACAAATGATTGAAATCAAGCATGTAACAAAAATATACGGAGGTACCCACAAGGCTGTGGATGATATCTCTTTGACAATACCTACGGGAGAAATCATCGGCTTTATCGGCCCAAACGGTGCCGGCAAAACCACAACGATCAAAATGATCACGGGTGTGCTCAATCCGGATGAGGGAGAAATCCTGATCAACGGGAAAAACATCGTTAAGGAGCCGCTGGAGGCAAAAAAGGAATTCGGAATCGTTCCGGACAACGCTGATATTTTCCTGCGGTTAAAGGGGCTGGAATACCTGAATTTTATGGGAGATATCTATGAGGTTGACAGCGAGCAGCGCAAGCAGCGCATCACCTCCCTTGCGGAAACCTTCGAGATGAAGGACGCACTCAATGACCGCATTCTTTCCTATTCCCACGGTATGCGGCAGAAAATCGTCATCATGGGTGTGCTGCTTTCCGATCCAAACGTATGGATTCTGGACGAGCCGATGACCGGTCTGGATCCGCAGTCCTCCTATTCTCTGAAGGAAATGATGAAGGAGCATGCCCGCAAGGGAAACACTGTTTTCTTCTCCACCCATGTGCTGGAGGTGGCGGAGCGTTTATGCGATAAGGTTGCCATCATCAACAGGGGACGCATCGTGTTCTTCGGTACACTGGAGGAGCTGAAGCAGCTGCATCCGCAATGTGATTCTCTGGAAGCCCTGTTCATGGAGGTCATTGCCCATGCGTAAATATCTGTCTCTGACACGGGTTCTGTTAAAGAATTCCATGGGGATGATGAGCGACGGCAAATCCAAGAAGGCACTCAACGTGTTCATATATGGCGTGCTTGCAGTCTGTATGATTCCGTTAGGCTTCACGCTGTACATGATGTTCAACACTGCCATGGCACAGCTGCAGCCCCTGCAGCAGGAGGGAGCTGTTCTGGCACTGGGCTTTCACATTTCCTCACTGGTAACCTTTCTGTTTTCCATTTTTCTGATTCCCTCCATCTTTTATTTCAGCAAGGATTCCGAAACCCTGCTGGCGCTTCCGCTGCCGCCGCAGACCATTCTGAGTGCCAAATTCAGTGTGTGTCTTGTGTATGAATATGCCTTTACACTGATCGTCTGCGTACCGCTGTACATCGCCTATGCAAACAATGCTGCAATTGGTATTCCCTATATTCTACTTGCGCTGGCAATTTTCATTACCCTTCCAATCTATCCCCTCGTCCTGTCCAGCATCATCACGATGCTGCTGATGCGTTTTGTGCCGTTTTTCAAAAACCGCGACCGCTTCAATATGATTGCCGGTATCCTTTCCATTATTCTGGCCTTCGGCTTCAGCTTTGCAATGAACTCCGGTACGATTGCAGAGGATCCCAATGCGCTCATTTCGATGCTGACACAGGGGAATAATTCCATGATTTCCCTGTTCTCCAAAATATTTCCGGCCATCCCCTTTGCCGCAGAAGCACTTATCAGCAGCGATGCACTGCAGCTGGTTTACTATATACTCATCACCTGTGCTGCTCTGGCGGTCCTGGTCATTCTGGGAAAATGGCTGTACTTTAAGGGAGCCATCGGCTTCAGCGAAACAAAAAGCTCCCGCAAGGAGCTGTCCGCAAAGGATTTTGCGCGTGTCAGCCACCACAGCAAGGTACGCACCTATTTAATTAAGGAGCTGCGTCTGCTTATCCGTACACCGGTGTATGCAATCAACTGTATCGGCATGTGTGTACTGATGCCGATCATGCTGCTGGTCATCTTTATAACAGCGGATGCGGATGTCCTGCTGCAGCAGCTTCCGGATATCACACCGTATCTGGACGGCATGCTCCCCTATGCTGTACTTGCCGGCATGGCCTCAGGCTTTCTGTTCAGTAATCTGAACATGATTTCTTCAACCGCCATATCGCGTGAGGGTACAAATATCTCCTTCATGAAATACATTCCCATGTCTTTGAAGCAGCAGCTGCAGGCTAAGGTACTCAGCGGTATTCTGATGTCTGTCATCAGCATGCTGCTGACGATGGTCTGTGTATACTTCCTGCTGCCGATTTTCCCGCTAACCTGGTATTTCGCTGCCGCAGCTGCTTCCCTTATCACCATCGTACTTGGCAATTATGCCAGTCTTGCGCTGGATATCCTGCACCCCAAGCTGGTTTGGGAACAGGAGGCAGCTGCTGTTAAGCAGAATATGTCGGGAATCGTGTCCATGCTGGCAGGTATGGCTATGACGGTTGTGACCTGTGTGCTGCTCTTCATCCTGCCGGATGACTACCTTCTTTTCGGTACGGCAGGCATGGTGATTGTATGTATTGCTGTTGATGTGGTATTCTATATGCGACTGGATAGCTTTGCACAGAAGCGCTTCCATCAACTATAGGAGTGAAATGAAATGAAGAGAATACTAATATATTTTGGTGACGAGCAGCAGAAGCAGCCCATTGTGGAACAGGTACTGAAGGACATGCATGCGGATTACCGTATCCTGCAGGATGCTGATCTCAATCAGTGTGTTGCCAATTTGATGGGCCTTCCCGGATTTGATGAGATACCGGATGCGAAGCCTGCTCACCACAGCATTGACCTCATGCTGTTTGAAGATGCTTCGGATGAGGAGATTCAAAAGGTGAATGAATGTCTGCAGGCAAAGGGAACTGCCATGCAGCGAAAAGCAATGCTGACAAAGCATAACAAAGACTGGACTTTCCACGATCTGCTTTCAGAGATCGAACGGGAGCATACCTATTTTCAAACCATGGATGCCATTCGCACCCTGCTTGTCCAAAGCAGCGAGCTGGTGATCGAAGCCTATACTCCCGCTTCCTGGAAGTCCTATGAGCAGGCCTTTTATCAGGCGTATGAATGCATGAACAGAGAATGCTCCATGGAAGAACTCAACGGGGCCTATGAAGCCCTGTCCTCCGCAAAAAAGCTGCTTGAGCCGGCAGAATAAAGCCGTCCGCAAACGGAAGTCTGCATGGAAACGGATGAGCTACAGAAATCCGGATATAAAAATGGTCAATGGATGAAATTGACCATTTTTTATCCTCTGCATGAAAGGATATCTGCATACAGCCAGGAATCCGCAAATTGCGGTTCTATTTCTGCTAATCAAAAATTGTATTGGTATACATGTCTAGCAGCTATACGCTCGAATACCGGCTACCTCTTATAAATCCATGCAAATTCGATGTACAACAGCAAAATCATCCAGGCCGTATCCAGGCCGATTGTATACCCTAATATACCGATGTATCCTTCCCTACTCTTCAAATCGCGATAATTGATAACCGGCATATATATCCGCGAAATTCTTATCAAAATAATACAAATCACCGTCTGGAGCACTTTATACCTGCTGTACAAGCACCATTGTGCAAAAAAAGCCTGAACCGCGAGATCCTTCCTCATGTACATGGAGCCATGTGAAATTCACACAAAGCAAACACTATTCCTTATGGTATCAAGCATGCAACTGCAAAAGACGATTTGTCAGAATCTCGTGACAAATCGTCTTCTTTATATTTTCTGCTCACAGATCGAAACGTCTGTTTATACTTCCTCAAACTGGGAGTTGTACAGCTTGGTATAGAAGCCATCCGCTTTCATCAGATCCTCATGATTTCCGGCTTCCACAATATCGCCATCCTTCATAACAAGAATCAGATCCGCATCCCGAATCGTAGACAAACGGTGTGCAATTACAAAGCTTGTACGGTTCTCCATCAGCTTCTCCATGCCCTTTTGAATCAGTACCTCCGTACGGGTATCGACAGAGGAGGTTGCCTCATCCAGAATGAGCACCTTGGGATCTGCAAGGAAGGCACGCGCAATGGTCAGCAGCTGTTTCTGTCCCTGCGAGATATTATTGGATTCCTCATTAATCATCGTATCATAGCCATGATCCAGCGTACGAATGAAATGATCGACATAGGCAGCATCTGCCGCAGCCATGACTTCCTCATCGGTAGCATTCAGGCGGCCATAGCGCAGATTCTCCATGACAGTTCCGTTGAACAGCCACGCATCCTGCAGCACCATACCGAACAGTGAGCGTAAATCGCTTCTGCGCATATCCGTCGTCTTAATACCGTCAATATAGATGCTGCCGCTGTTCAGCTCATAAAATCTCATGAGCAGCTTAACAATCGTCGTCTTTCCGGCACCGGTTGGTCCGACGATGGCGATTTTCTTTCCGGGCTTGATATACATGGAGAAATCATTGATGACGATTTTGTCCGGTGTATAGCCGAAGTGTACGTTTTCAAAGGTAACCTGTCCCTTGATGCTCGTTTTTCCGTTTGCATCAAAGACCTCGACAGGCTGTGTCGTTTCTTTGACCTCTTCCTCTTCTGACAGAAATTCAAACACACGTTCTGCAGCTGCGGCTGTGGACTGCAGGACATTCATCGTCTGCGCAACCTGAGATATCGGGTTGTTGAAGTTTCGGACATAGATGATGAAGGACTGGATATCACCAATCTCAATGACCCCGTTCATCGCCAGCCAGCCTCCCAGAATACATACTCCGACATAGCCGATATTTCCGACAAACATGGCAATCGGCTGCATCAATCCACTAAGAAATTGTGATTTCCATGCGGAATCATAAAGCTCATCATTGTATTCGGCAAACTGAGCAATACTCTTTTCCTCACCGTTGAAGGCCTTCATAACAATATGACCGCTGTACATCTCCTCAATGTGTCCATTCACATTTCCCAAGGAACGCTGCTGCTTTGCAAAGAATTTCTGGGAATGCTTGACAACGGTCGTAACCAGGAACAGGGACAGCGGAATGACAACCAGTGCCATCAGAGTCATCTGCCAGCTGATGGACAGCATCATGACAAGGAATCCGATAATCTGCACAATAGAGGTTATCATCTGTGCCAGAGACTGGCTCAGGGTCTGCTGTACCGTATCAATATCATTGGAAAAGCGTGACAGCACCTCACCATGAGACTGCTTATCAAAATAGGAGAATGGCAGAATGTCGATTTTCGCCGCCATCGTCTTGCGCAGATTGAAGGATACCTTCTGTGCCACACCTGCCATCATCCAGTTCTGAATGAAATTGCATAGGGTGGAAATCAGATAGATAGCAATCAGAAATAACAGAATTTCTGCGATACGGTCGAAATTGATGGATCCTGTCCCATATATTTTAGCGGTAAATCCGCTGACCAGCTCGGTTGTCGCCCTTCCCAGAATCTTTGGTCCAACGACCATAAAGACCACAGACAGTACGGCAAAGAGCATGGATACGATAATATTCAGATAATAGGGGCGCATGTAGGCAATCAGCTGCTTCATGGTGCCCTTGAAATTTTTAGCTTTTTCTGTAGGAGCGCCCGGGCCTCTGTGCCCCATCGGTCCTCGCTTCGCTGCATGTGAAGAACGGTTTTCTTTACTCATTTTCCAGTTCCTCCTTTGATAATTGACTATATGCAATCTCTTTATAGACATCGCATGACTTCATCAGCTCCTCATGGGTGCCGATGCCGGCTACCTGTCCCTTATCCAGCACAACGATGCGCTGAGCATGCATGATACTGGAAATACGCTGTGCCACCAGCAGAACCGTACTTCTGGTTTCCTGACACAATTCGTTCAGTGCCTTTCGCAGGCGGGCATCTGTTTTGAAATCCAGTGCGGAGAAGGTATCATCAAATATATAAATTTCCGGTTTTTTGACAAGCGCCCTTGCGATGGACAAGCGCTGACGCTGTCCGCCGGAAACATTCGTACCACCCTGTGCAATCGGTGCATCAAAGCGCTCCTGTTTCTCATCAATGAAGTCCAGGGCCTGTGCAATGGATGCGGCCTCTTCCATATCGGCCGTCGTCGCATCCTCTTTCGCATATTGCAGATTGCTGGCAATCGTACCGGTAAACAGAGAACCCTTCTGCGGTACATATCCGATTTTTTCACGCAGATCATGCTGAGATACCCTGCGGACATCCACACCGTCCACCAGAATACTTCCCTCTGTTACATCAAAGAAGCGCGGAACCAGATTGATGATGGTTGATTTACCGCTTCCGGTACTTCCGATAAAGGCGGTTGTCTCACCCGGCTGTGCCGTAAAGCTGATATCGTGAAGAACATCCTCCTCAGCGCCCGGATAGCGGAAGCTGACATGATGGAATTCAATACAGCCGCGTTTTGCTTCATCAAAGTGCTCTGCCGTTAACGGATCGCAGATGCTCGGCTCGGTATGCAGTACCTCCATGGCACGCTGTGCAGCCGCACTCGCTCTTGGCAGCATAATGGATATCATCGTAATCATCATGAATGCCATGATAATCTGAATAGCATACTGGATAAACGCCATCATATCACCAACCTGCAATGCTCCGGAATCAATCTGATGGGAGCCGATCCATACGATCAGTATCGAGGCGCAGTTCATAATCAGCATGACCAGCGGCATCAGGCATGCCATGGCACGTGTGGTGAACAAATTGGTTTTCAGAATATCACCGTTTGCTTTCGCAAATTTCTCACTCTCACATTTCTGATTATTGAAGGCACGGATGACCGGCATTCCATCCAGAATTTCACGAACGACGGAATTCAGCTTGTCCATCAGCTTCTGCAGCATCTTGAACTTCGGCATAACAAAGGCGAATGCCACCATCATGATACTCAGAATGAGCACAACGACAAGTGCGATGATCCATGTCATGGATACATTGGTATTTACAACCTTGATCACAGCACCGATTCCTATGATCGGAGCATAGATGACAATACGCAGAATCATTACCAGCGCCATCTGAATCTGCTGGATATCATTGGTGGTACGTGTAATCAGCGTATTCGTGGAGAATTTATTAAATTCAGCACTGGAGAAGTGTTCAACCTTATTGAAAACATCCTTGCGCAGGTTTCTGGATACACCTGCCGCGATACGCGCTGCCAGAAAGCCGACAGCAACTGCCGCAGCCGCAGAGCCAAGCGCTACCGCCAGCATCAACCCGTGCTGGAACAGATAGGTATACTGTATGGCATCCACATCAACACCGATGGCCTTGTATTCATTTCGCACATAGGCTGCATTGGCAGTATCTGCGGTTTCCGCCCCCATGGCATCGGTCACCTTATTCATTTCCTGTTTCATATCCATCAGCTGCTTTGATGGCATGGTTTCCAAAACGGTGAAGATGTCCATTCCCTTCGGCAGACTGGATAGCAGCTTCATCATCTTTTTCTGTTCATCCGACAATTCCCTGCTGGATGAGGATTTTCCGCTTTTGGCCTCGGCAGCACTCTGCTCCAGCCCCATGACAGTCGTTTCCGCCTTGCGCAGAGATTCCTTTATGGTATCTCTTGTCGCACTGTCCACATCCTTCAGCTCATATACATTTTCCTTTTTCAGTATCGGATAGGCATCCAGCTGATCGTCAGTTGCTTCTTCACTTATGAGCCTTGTGTAATTGTCTGTAAAGACCTTCTGTTCCTTTTTATCCATGAACAGAACAAGCTTTTTTACTTCACTTTCACGAATTACACTCGGAACACCGTCTTCCACACCACCGGATACGATACCGACATCGACTATACTGGACATATAATCCGGCATCGCCAGCTCACACATTGCCTGCGTGAACAGCAATGCCACAATCGCCAGAATCGATAGGGCAAACGGCTTCAGATATTTACCTAATTTCGTCATTTCTGTTCTCCTTCCTCAAGCTTTTCTTTGCGTTTCTGAGAATATGCCAGTGCCTTTTCCAGTATGCGGACAAACGCATTGGCATCCTCCTCACCGAGTTCCTCAATGAATTCAACAAGACGCTCTGTCATAAAGGCTTCACAGTTTTTCATCATCCGACGGGCATCCTCGCTTACCTGAATATAGACGCTTCTGCGATCTGTATCCAAAAGAATCCGGTCCACCCACCCCTTTTTCTCAAACTGCTTTATA
>ERZ791765.1820-NODE-1820-length-10522-cov-15.317570_pt1 | contig 10522 bp, 8 predicted proteins | sample MGYA00509949_ERZ791765 | MGnify/ENA primary metagenome ERZ791765 (study PRJEB30046, sample SAMN00791980) | human gut metagenome | study: EMG produced TPA metagenomics assembly of the A metagenome-wide association study of gut microbiota in type 2...
TTTATGAAATTCGCAGTGTAGTTTTGTGCAATTTTTCAAATTTGCTCATTTATAGTTTTTTAAACTGGTCGTATATGAATGAGGAATGATGTATAGTATTTGCGAGAGACACCTTCTTTCGTAAATGTTGCAAATGTTTGTTTTGGCACTTTCATTATACAACACATGGAATCGAGGTGTCTTTCTTTTATGCAAAATCACGAACTTGCTCATTTATAGCATGTTAAATATTTTCGATGTCAATCAGCCTGTAATCCAGGGATTGCCACATGTATCACCGGAAGATACTATTCGTGAAGTAAAACGTCTTACCGGAAGAATGGTTGCGATAAATCTAGAACCGGCTACAATTAAAAACAATGACGAGGAGTCTGTCTGGAATCTGACAACCGGCCGCCAGGCAACTGTAGAAAATGCAAGGAAAGCCGCAGATATGGGAGTAGACATGATTGTTCTGACAGGTAATCCGGGAGTAGGTGTTGACAATGAAGCGATCATGCAGGCTCTTTCTGAATTAAAAGACGCTGTTGGTGACCGAGTAATCCTTACAGCCGGGAAAATGCATGCATCCGGAATCGTTTCAGAAACAGGAGAAAAGATTCTTACTGAAAAAGATATTGTAGATTTTATCAATGCAGGAGCAGACGTAATATTACTTCCGGCACCTGGAACAGTTCCTGGAATCACAATGGAATATGCCAGTAAACTAATCAAAAAGGCTCATGAAAAAGGGGCATTGACGATGACAACGATTGGAACATCCCAAGAGGGGGCAGATGAAGATACTATTCGCCAAATTGCTCTTATGTGTAAGATGGCTGGCGCAGATATTCACCATATTGGAGACAGTGGATATATGGGTATGGCATTGCCTGAGAACATCACAGCCTATAGCGTGGCAATTCGTGGAAAACGCCATACATACCGAAGAATGGCAATGTCCCTTCTTCGCTAACGGGGCATATCACTTTAACGAGTTCATAATGTGCGACAGCCCCTTTAATTTTCCAACCACATCTAGAATAGTATACTGTGACATGCTCCCAAAGTGCAAACCTAAGATTTGGATCAAAGTTTATAATTGCACCAGCCTCTGTTGCGGCTTCAATTGCCTTTTTATGTGCTTCCTTCATTGGAAAATCTCCCAGTGAAACGGAACAGAAATGCAACGCATAAGCATCCTTAAACTAATCCGCTTCTACTTTTTCTTTTGAAAAAAGCATATCGGCTCCCGGTGTCCTGCGAAATAAAATCAATCAGCGCTTCTCCGATTACATACAGTTTTTTCTCCATGTAATCTGCCTTCCTCTTTTCACCATTTTCTAACTATGTTCAATGGTAAATGTTTTCTTCACAAGGTCTGCCTTTAATAGTGCATAATCTGCTCCGCTGCTTCTTCGAATCTTAAGTAGTCCCTCTTCCGGAAGTTCTACCGCAATATCGCCTTCTACATCAAATGCCGGATGGCTGTTGCGGAATTCCATTAATTCCAAAAGCTTCTTTACCACCGGACGCTCTATTTCTTTTGCAATCTCTCCCTTCGAATAATAGTGACGGTTAATATTTCTACCTTCCTTTGTCGCTTCCAAAAGCTCCAGGTCATTGTAGCCTGCCAGCATGCCTACATAGTAGACCTGTGGAATTCCAGGTGCAAAGAACTGGATTGCGCGGGCAAGAAGATAAGCATCATCTTGATTTCCAAGTGCAGAATAGTAAGTCGTATTCACCTGATAAACATCAAGATTATTATAGGCTGCCGTATTATAGATTTTCTTGACATTCGCTCCCTCGGAGAACATCATTTCCTTAGTGCGGTCAATCTCTTCATCCGGCATCAGATCTTTTACATCCACAATTCCGATTCCATCATGGGAATCTAACGTGGTAAACTGATGCTTCGGACTCATTTCCAGCCATTTTTTAAGATAAATTCCCTTTCCAAAGTAAAGAGCGTTCAATACCAGCACCGGAAGTGCGAAATCGTAAATCCAGAAATTCTGATTGGCAATTTTCATCTGAATGCTGTAATGTTCATGAATTTCCGGCAGAATTATCACATCATGTTTCTTTACAATTGCTCCAATTCGATGCAGGAGATTCCAAATCTCTGGCTCCACAAAAAAGCAGCTTGTATCCGCTTTCTTTACGGCATAAGCAAATGCATCCAGCCGGATAATGGAAGCATTTTTACTGCACATCAGTTCCAGTGTATCTTCGATAAATTTCTGAACAGCTTTAGATTCCACATTTAAATCAATCTGCTCTTCTCCAAAGGTGCACCAGACCTTCTCGCTGCTTCCGTCAGCAAAGTCTGCATCAATATAAGGTGCTCTTGGTTTCCTTTTATAAATCAAATCTACCTGTTCTTCTGTCGGTTCTCCGTTTTCCCAGAAATCCTTGTATCGGATGAAGAAATCCTTATATTCCGATGCATCCTTTTTCTCTAAGAAATCTTTAAAATGCGGAGACTGTCTGGAAATGTGGTTGACCATAAAATCAAACATCAGATAATATTCTTCTCCGATTTTGCGTACATCTTCATAGGTTCCAAACTGTTCGTCTACCATGTCATAACGCATCGGTGCAAATCCCCGGTCTGCCGAGGACGGAAAGAACGGAAGAATGTGTACGCCACCTACTGCCTTATGAAAATAAGTTTCTAACATTTCTTTTAATTCAGAAAGATTTTTTCCAAGGCTATCTGCATAAGTGATCAGCATAATTTTGTTTGTCAGTTTCAAGCTTCTCCCCTCCTTTTATTGTAAATGTAAATTCATATTTTCCCGGCTGTTCCATCCGGTACTGCGGATGTGGTTTGGAAAGCCAGCTATCGTCACCGCCAACTCCCATCTGATGAAGGGACGGACGGAGAATCGTATATTCACTATCCGGCAACTCGTAAAGATGTCTGGCATTTTCCAGTTCATGCGGTGTATATGGCAACGCTGAAAAATCCATTTCTTTTGCACTAATCCGAAGTCCATAACCATTCTCATCTTCGATTACTGCTTCTCTGACACCACTGCGTCCGCCACTTTCCTGCGGAGCTAGATATTCTGACAGATTTTCCTTTACGGAAAAATGGAATTTTCCAAGTCTGCTGCCCTGGCGGCGATCCCAGTAATTTTCTTCCGGACCATATCCATAGTAAGTTACTTTATCATATTGCTCCGGGATTCGAAGAAGCATACCAAATTCCGGCATTTCATGGATCTTGATCTTCTCATCGGCTTCATATTCCATATGGATTGTGAGTGCTCCGTCTTTTCTGATACCATAAGTCACCTTGCACTCATTTCCCGGAATGTTCTCTGCCACATCAAAGAGACGATATACATAAGATATTTCTGCACCTTCCTTTGTTTCTTTTAACTCTGCCGGCATTGTTTTTGCATACATGCTGGCCGTCTTCCAACATCCGCAACGTAGCGGCATTCCACTTCCCTTGTCATTGTCTGTCGGTGCCCGCCAGAAATTCGGTCTTGGGACGGATACAATAAATTCTTTCTCTTCTACCTGATAAGAGGTTAATCCGCCACCTTCTTTTGCAAAAAGCATTTTTATATTGCCGGCTCTCACACCGATATTCATAAGTCCATCAATCAGTTCAAAATCTTCTGCTTCTTCGATAACTTCTTCCGGTGTTTCCGTTTTTCCTACATACTGACCAAAGGCAATCTCATATCCGGCTTTCGCCCATGCAGTATCTTCTTTGGTAAGTAAGGAGGCGGTCACCGTAAATTCTCCGGTTATCTTAAGTTTCTTAGAAAGGTTGCTGATATCTATACTCTCTTCTTCCTGTGGTGCTACCTGAAGCTCATAAGTGTCCTCTGCACATACGCCGTCTCTTGTTGCAATAACAACTTTTAATATATATTTTTTCAAAGAAATAAATAAATTTTCGTTTTTTACAATAACCTTTATTTTCCCCGGCAAAAGCTTTACACTCTGATACTGGAATTTTACTTCCCGCATCTTTGGAGTCACCTTGCGATCAGCATAGAGAAGTCCGTTCCCACAGAAGGTTCCATCATTTGGACGGTCTCCGAAATCTCCGCCGTAGGCTAAATATTTCTCACCTCTTTTATTAGTAAGATAAAAGCTCTGGTCAATAAAATCCCAGATAAATCCACCCTGATAACGTGATTCTTCTTCTGTAAGGCGGATATATTCGTCCATTCCACCGGTAGAATTTCCCATAGAATGCATATATTCACAACTGATTACCGGTTTCGCAGTTTCATTGGTAGCCGCTTCACTCTCTCTTAAATATTTCCGCAGTTTTTCCGCCGGTGCATACATAAAGCTCTTCACATCAGAAGTATCCGGATAAGCATCATCAAAGGTAATACCCTCATAATGTACCAGGCGCTCGGAATCATTTTTCCGGAAAAACTCTGACATTTCATATAAATTACTTCCGCCGCAGGACTCATTTCCGCAGGACCAAATCAGGATACAGGCATGGTTCTTGTCTCTCTGATACATGGAATTGGCACGGTCTAAGACATTTTCTCTCCACTCTGCTTTGCTGCCCGGTATTGTCTCACTCATTGGTGCCTTTCCTACTGTTGCAAGGAAACAATCCGCATGAGACTCAAGGTTCGCCTCGTCTATCACATATAACCCCAATTCATCGCAAAGTTCATAGAAATAACTCTGATTTGGATAATGTGAAGTCCGCACTGCATTGATATTATTCTGTTTCATGATGAGAAGGTCATGAAAAATCTCTTCTTTTGTAATACTTCTTCCATGCTTACAGCTTAATTCATGGCGGTTTACACCACGAAATACAATACGTTTTCCATTCAGGCACATGATGCCATTTTCCATAGCAAAATGCCGGAAGCCGATGTGCTGTTTTATTACTTCTATTACAGTATCATCATAGCCTGTTACTTCTATATATAAAGTATAAAGATTCGGCTCCTCCGCACTCCAAAGCTTCGGTGCTGTTATTTTTAACTCTGTTCCTGCTTCTGTATAAGCTGTCTCTGTCTTTGCGACACATTCCTTTTTAGCATCATATAAGGAAACATGCAGCTTGCAGCCGGTATCCGCAACAGCTCCTACCGACTCTTTCTCCTGCCAATTTTCCTGTGTCGGCGCACCCTTCCACTGCAATTTCAAAACTGCCTCTGTCAGATTATCCTGAAACTGCTGTCTTACCTTCAAATCATAGATATGATGTGCCGGCATACAACGCAGTGTCACATCACGGAAGATTCCGGACATCCGGAAGAAATCCTGACTCTCTAAAATACTTCCGGTGCAGAAGTGAAAGACCTCTGCCGCCAGCTTATTTTCTCCCTCGCAGACCAATTCTGTGATATCAAATTCTGCCGGTGTAAAAGAGTCTTCGCTATAACCTGCAAATCTGCCATTAACCCAGAGTGCCATAGCACTTTCCACCCCATCAAACCGGAGGGATAACCGGTTCTTTAACATTTCTCCGGTCACTGCAAAAGAATGCACATACATTGCTACCGGATTATATTTCTTTGGAATTTCTTTGCCACGGACAGCTTCTTTTCCATCCCATGGATACTGGGCATTCACATACTGCAATTCGTCATAACCAAAAAGCTGGATGGAAGAAGGCACCATAATCTCATCCCAGTTGCTGCTGTCATAATCCTTACGATAAAACTCCTCTATGACTTCCGCTAAGTTATTGGCATATGCAAATTTCCAGCTGCCATTAAGGCTGGTGAGGAAACTACTTTCCCCACCGTCTGCCTCTTTTCTGGTTGCATAATATTCATGGTCTGAATGTGCCGGCATCCGCCGGATTGCAAAACAGTCTGGCTCATAAATTACATTTTCGTTAAATTCCATAGCTCTTCTCCTTTATGATTTTACAGAACCGGTCATTCCTTCTACAAAGTTCTTCTGTAATACAAAGAATATAATCAACATCGGAATTGTAGAAATCGTGACTGCAAGCATCATGCTTCCATAATCAATGGTATATCGTGCGGTCAGACCAGATACCAGAATCGGCATCGTCTTGGAATTTTCATTCTGTAATACAATCAATGGCCACATGTAGCTATTCCATGCATTCATAAAGCTTACGATTGCAGCTGCTGCGTAGGTAGATTTCATAATCGGTAAGAACATTTTAAAGTAAATGCCCCATTCACCCACTCCATCAATCCGGGCCGCTTCAATGATTTCATCCGGAAATGATTTTGCTGCCTGGCGGAACATAAATATCATAAATGCGGTAGAAATGGTTGGTAAAATACATCCAACGGTTGTATTTAAAAGTCCCATCGTTCCAAACATACGGAACAATGGAATAACAGTTGCCGCAGTCGGTACCATCATAGAAAGTAATAAGATGGACATAATCTTATCTTTGTATTTATCATGGAATTTTTCGAATCCATAACCTGCCAGTGAGCAGACAAATACATTTAAAACCATGGAAACCACTGCGTTCCGGATGGAATTCCACATTGCCTGTGAAAGTACCGTTGTATCCAAAAGAGATTTTAAGTTTTCCATCAGATAATTGCCCGGAAGAATTTTTCCTGCAATGACATCCACACTTTTATTGGTTCCACTGACAATCATCCAGTACATTGGGAAGATAGAAATGATTGCGACCAGAATCAGGAATACATATTTCCAGAAATATACGAATTTTCTTTTACTCATTTCTCATCACCTACTTTCATCTGAATAAAGGCAAGGATTGCCACCAGAATAAATACTACATAGGAAATTGCGGATGCATATCCGAAGTTTGGATTTCCTGCAAAGGACAAATTGTATATGTAGTGGGATATTGTCATGGACGTATTTGCCGGTCCACCATTGGTAATATTCATTGATTCGTCAAAGAGCTGCAAGGTTCCATTGGTTGACATAATTGCTGTCAGCAAAATTGTCGGACGAAGCATCGGAATTGTAATCCTGGTAAATTTCTGAAATGCATTAGCTCCATCTACGACTGCTGCTTCATAAACAGAACTGTCAATATTCTGCAATGCTGCCAGGAAAAATATCATATTATAACCGGTCCATCTCCACAATAATGCCAGTACGATTACAATTCGTGCGGTCCACGTATTTCCCAGCCAGTTGATTGGAGATGCAATCAGATGCAGATTCGTAAGAATTGTATTAATGAATCCGTCCACAGAGAAAAGGGAGCGGAAAATAATGGAATACGATACTAAAGAAGTCGTACATGGCAAGAAAATTGCAAGACGGAAAAACCATTTTCCTTTTAATCTCTTATCATTCAAAAGTGATGCTAAGAACATTGCCATCACAAGCATGATTGCTACTTCCAAGATCAGATAAATAAAAGTATTACTTAATGTCATTTTAAAGATTTTATCCTGGAACATTCTTTTATAATTAGAAAGTCCGATAAAAGTCATGTTCGTTCCGCTTCCGCGTTTTAAGGATAAAATAAAGGACTGTATCATAGGTACGAAATTGAATATAACAATCATTATCGATGCCGGTATTACGAATGACCATCCTATAACCTTTCTTTTCTTCGTTTTCACTGTTTTTCCTCCAATTCGTATTGACTTTACAGCTTTCTTTTTGAAAATTCTGCCTGCACAGCAACTGCTATGCAGACAGAGTGCTTCTGCTAACTTATTCGCTCATTGCAAAGGATACGGTATCATCTGCTTCTTTTAACACTTTCTGAATATCCTGTCCCTGCTGAATCTGGGTAAGCGCTGTTCCAAGTGCGGATTTTGCTTCCTCCCAATACTGGCCTAATGTGATAGCCGGTACTTCAGCACCGTAGTTGGCAAATTTCTCATAAATCTTATCGCCACCGAAGAATTCATTTTCCTGTAAGTATGCATCACTTTCTGCTGCCGGAAGGTAGGTTGTTACTGCACCGGTAGTAGGAAGAATAGTATCATAAAGCTCCGTACTGCTTGCAAATGTATTCGTTAAGAAATCGATAGCAAGGTCTTTGTTTGGTGAATCATTCATAACCATCCATCCTGCGCCACCATTGTTACTGTAGTTGGTTGCATTTGGAGCATTGTCCAGTCTTGGCATTGTAGTAACGCCCCAGTCACCGGACTGATCTTCCTGTGCCTGAATGGTACTTGTAATCCAGCATCCATTGATTACGCTTGCTACAGTCCCATTGTTGATGGTTCCAATATACTGATCCCAGTCATTTACTTCTACTAAAATTCCCTTGTCAACCATGGTCTCATAATCTTCTACAGCTTCTGCAACTACATCATTTCCTGCAAAATTTGGATTGCCGTCTTCATCAAACATGCTGTCGCCTGCACTTCTTAACATTGCAATCAGTAAGTCAGGTCCACCAGCCTGTGCGCTTAATAATGGTTTTCCAGTCTTTGCTAATACATCTTCACCAAGTTCAATGAATTTGGACCATGTAATATCAGTAAAGTCATCGATAGAATAACCAGCTTCGCCGATTACATCGGTACGAATGAATAATGCGGTTACACCACTGTCGAATGGTACATTGTAATTCTTTCCATCTATCGTTCCAATTGCTGTTTTATAGCTTGCAAATTTGGAGAAGTCGATTCCAGAATCAGATAAATCTGCAAATAAGTCCGGATAGTTCTTTACATTATTTAATAATGCAGTGTCATTCATAAGAATGATGTCTGGCAGTGTATCGGTCTGTCCAGAGGTTGCTGCTGTTGTAAGCTTGGTCTGAATATCCTCCCAGGATGTTTCTACTACATTTACGTTTACATCCGGATGGTCTTTCTGATAAATCTTTTCTGCCTCTTCCATTGCCGGAATATTAAAGGTTGCATCCCAGCACCAAACGGTCAGTTCGTTTGAAGATGCTTCGGTATTTGAAGTGGAATTGTTTCCATTATCAGAGCTGCTGGTGGAACCACATCCAACCATTCCAATTGTCATTGCTGCGGTAAGAATTGCAGCCAAAATCTTTTTCTTCATTTGTCTTCCTCCTCGTCATTGTAAGAAGTATCTCTACCCCATTCCTTATATTTTCTTATCGTGAACGCGTTTCACTTGATTATATTGCTAATATAATACCACTTCCATAAAATGTCAAGCGATTAACATGTAAAATGTTATTTTTTCACAAGATAATACTCTGTTTTTTGTGCATAATGTACTAATCTCAACAGATTTATCCGTTTTTGTCACAAAAAATAGTTCTTAATTCATGTCAACCGAGGAACACGAACCAAGAACTATCATTTATTCTTTTATTTACTTATTATTTCTGTCAATCTATTACTTTTCTTTTGTTGTACCGCGCCTCATCAGGCTGACCGGGAGTACCACCTTTGCCGGCATTACACCGCCACCGCGGTTTTTTAAGATAGCATCCACTGCCAGCTGTGCCATTTCCTTAATCGGCTGCCGGATGGTAGTCAGCATCGGATTTACCAATGTAGCAATATTGACATCATCGAAACCTACAATCTGCACATCCTCCGGAACCCGCTTTCCAAGGGCACTGCATGCCTGAATAGACTGGGCTCCAATAACATCACTGCTGGCAAAAATCCCATCAATTTCCGGATATTTCTGCAGCGTCTGCTTGATATTTTCCTGATATTCCATCACAATGTAGGATGCCTCGCTTGTCTCTATTTCATGATGCTGGATTCCATATTTCTCACAGACTTCCCGAAAACCTACACAACGTTTGTTTGCCGGCATCACCTGACGCTCTACTCCACTGAAATGTACAATTTCTTTACATCCGCATTTAGCAAGATATTCTGTGGCAAGCACTCCGCCCATATAGTTGTCGCACTGAATATTGCAGTCCCCCAATGCCTCATCACACTCTATAGTAACAATTGGAATATTCAGGTTCAGGAATTCATTGGCGCTTACTGTTCCGCTGCACAATATGATTCCTGCCACCTGATTACTCTTAAACATCTCTACATATTTCCGTTCGTTGCTGCGCTCCTCCTTGGAATTGCAGACAATCATTTTATAATTCTCTGCTGCCGCCGCTGATTCAATATTGCTTAAAAGCTTTGCAAAATACGGATGAACGATATGCGGTACAATTACGCCAATCGTGCTGGTATGCTGTTTCGAAAGAGAACGGGCTACCTCATTGGGCTGATAGCCTATCTCCTTCATAACATCATATACCTTCTGCCTAGTCTTCTCACTGATATATCCACGGTTATTAATTACTCTCGAAACAGTCGTAACAGTTACCCCTGCCCGTTCTGCCACATCCTTTAACGTAGTCAAAATTGTCCCCCTTCTCCTTGGTTATTATTATAACGATAGCACTTTTATATCGTTATGTCAACATGACATATCAGCCAGCCACATGCTGATGAAGATATTTTCTTTTATTGCCAGTCCCCCGCGGATATGGTGCTCCGACTTATTGACGCCCAGAACTTTTCTTGCTTCCCGCGCCAGGATCGGATTCACCTGGGATAAACGTTCTGTTACGTCCTTATGTTTGGTCGTTACTATTTAGTGTCTGCTGATTAAGCAGCTATCTGTAACTTCCAACTCTTATATCTGTTCC
>ERZ791765.1826-NODE-1826-length-10451-cov-4.291458_pt1 | contig 10451 bp, 8 predicted proteins | sample MGYA00509949_ERZ791765 | MGnify/ENA primary metagenome ERZ791765 (study PRJEB30046, sample SAMN00791980) | human gut metagenome | study: EMG produced TPA metagenomics assembly of the A metagenome-wide association study of gut microbiota in type 2...
TATTATATATTTATAATATTCTTTATTAATTTATAAACCTATATTCTATCAATCATCAGGCAAGTAAAAACTTTAATCGATTCTTAATTATTTACAATCCTTCCTACCTTTTTCTACATTTTTAAACATAATAATTGATGCATTTTTTTACTTGTGTTAAAATTATTATGCTTAAAAATTTATGGGGAGGGCTTGCTATGCCTATTATTTACAAATCAATCTTATTAATGAGTGATATTATTCTTATTAATATTGCTTTTTTTGTTGCGCTCTTTTTGCGCTTTGAAGGATTCATTCCAGCACAATACTTAAAAGCTTACGCTGCTCAGTGGATTGTTCTTACTTTAATCCATCTTATTATCAATATTGCCTTTAAACTCCATAAGTGTTTACTTCGCTATATTACAAGCCGTGAGTTACTCTACATAGGAGGCGCAACTTGCTTATCTTCTCTTCTCTTTTTTATTTATGGTAATATTACCGATGTCACTTTTCCATTAAGTGTTTATTTCATCTATACGAGCTTAGTTCTTTTGCTCCTCATTTTGTCACGCTTTAGCTATAAATTTGTTAACCGCATTTTAAGCAAATTCTCTAAGAGCTATAATGCCTTAAAAGAACATCTTAATGGTATCGAGAAAAATAGAGTTCTTCTTATTGGCGCTGGAGATGCCGCAGCTCTTATTATTAAAGAATCTAAAAAAAATCCAAATCATACCTATAAAATTGTAGCCGCTCTAGATGATGATCGCACCAAACACTTCTCTTCATTAAATGGTGTGCCTATCCGAGGGCCTATCGAAAATATACAAAAATTTGTAGAAATCTATAACGTGGATACCATTATTTTAGCGATGCCTTCTATAGGCCGTGAACGTACTTCAGAAATCTTAAATCTCTGCAGTGAAACCAACTGTCACCTTAAGATTTTCTCTGGTATTTCAAGTGCTATTAATGAAGAGGATCAGACTTACCAAGTACGCAGTGTCCGAATCGAAGACTTACTTGGACGTGATGAAATCGTTTTAGACTCTACTAAAATCGAAAACGACATTACCAATCGTATCGTGCTTGTAACAGGTGGAGGCGGCTCAATTGGCTCCGAGCTTTGTAGACAAATTAGTAGTTTTAATCCAAGTCGCCTTATTATCTTTGATATTTATGAAAATAATGCTTATGATATCCAAAATGAGCTCCTTCTTAAGGGCTTTCCAAGAGAATCTCTTACTGTCCTCATTGGCTCTGTAAGGGATAAAATAAAACTTAATGAAATTTTTGAAACTTACCAACCTGATTTAGTCTTCCATGCTGCTGCGCATAAACATGTACCCCTTATGGAAGATAGCCCAAGCGAAGCCATTAAAAACAATGTCTTTGGGACTTATAATGTAGCCCTTTGTGCAAGGGAGTATAAGGTTAAAAAGTTTGTCCTCATCTCTACCGATAAAGCCGTTAATCCAACCAATGTCATGGGAGCTACAAAACGCTTATGTGAACTTATTGTCCAATCGATTAATAAGACCACCAAACATACAGACTTTGTTGCTGTACGTTTTGGTAATGTACTCGGCAGCAATGGGAGTGTTATTCCACTCTTTAAGCGTCAGTTAGAAGCAGGTGGGCCACTAACCGTTACACATCCTGATATTATCCGTTACTTTATGACGATTCCAGAAGCTGTGCGTCTTATCCTTCAAGCTATGTCTTTTGCTGAAGGAGGCGAAATTTTTGTTTTAGATATGGGGCAACCTGTTAAAATTTTAGATTTAGCCCTTAACTTCATTCGCCTATCCGGTCTTGAACCTTATAAAGATGTGGACATTGTCTTCTCCGGCCTTAGACCAGGTGAAAAACTCTTTGAAGAACTCCTTATGGACGAAGAAGGTATAACAAATACCTCTTCTGATAAAATCTTCATTGGCAAACCAAGTGATATCACCTTTGCCGAACTTAATCAGTCACTTCATTACTTACATAACGCTTTAGAATCAGACTGTGACTTACGTGAGGCACTTCATCACGTGGTACCAACTTATCGCATCTCACCTAATGGATGTACAGAGTTAAGGCCAAATCAAGAAACAAAAGTTTCTTAGTCTTTTTAAAGCTAAAAGAAGGAGGTTGTAAAATCCTTTACAACCTCCTTCTCTCTTTTCATCTAAAACCATATGCCAAATCTTTTCTTTAAAGGAGTCGGTCTTTCACATGTAACGGCCTCTCCTTTATAAAGGGATTCCCCTATTTGTAGCATATTAGCTACCATCTGCCCACCATGCTGCATCTCTATGAGCCTATAACCTTCCTTAATAGGCATAAGGCCTTTTGCTCTATGCACATCTGAACCTAGTATATGTATCATATGATGTTTTAATAATTTATGGGCTAACTTATATTTACTCGACTTCTTCTGTAAAGAATAGGTATTCATTTGCAATAAAGCACCCATTTCTATAAAACGAAGAAGCTGATTCGGGTCTTCCATCACTGTATCATAGCGTTCGACATGGGCAATAACAGGAATAAGTTTATGGTTATCGATGATATTTTGCACACTTGTATAAACCCAATCAGACCATTTACTATAAGGCATCTCAAGCAAAATATACTTTGTTCCTGTAATACAGAGTGCTTCTAAGTTCTCTATTTTCCATGTATCAACAGATAGGAGTACTTCAGCTCCTTTTTTAAGCTTTACCTGACCCAGTAAGCCTTCAGCTTGTAGTGCCTGTTCAAACTGGTCTGCAGCTAAGTCTCTACGCTGAAGAAACGCATCTAACTGATCATCTGGATAGAAGTGCGGCGTCGCTACAAGAGCTTGTACACCTTCTTGATGTTGTTGCTTAAATATCGCTAGAGATTCTTCTACGCTTCTACTCCCGTCATCTATAGCGGGCAAAATATGTGTATGAAAATCAATCATTCTATTGCTCCTCACTCTCTATTTGTTAACTCGTGTATAATCTTATTATACCCATTCTATTTCAGGAGGTACACTATGAAAAAATATATTTTTCTATCTTTCTTACTCCTTATAGGTACCGTAGGCTTCATCTTTAGCCTCTCTATGCAGGATGCTACACACTCAAATGCCCTAAGTCAGGAAACGACACGTATCCTAGCTACTCTTATCGAAGCACTCCCTATTCCTTCTAGCTTCACGTTAACCCTCACGAACAACTTTATACGTGACCTTGCACATATGGGCTTATTCTTTATCCTTGGATGCATCAGTCTTTTAACTTGCTCTCTTGGCCATGTAGGTTACAAGAAGTCTACCCTTTTCACCTTATTCTTTGGTATGCTTACAGCTCTCTGTGATGAACTTATTCAGCTAGACTCTATAGGGCGCGCCTTTGAATGGGTAGACTGGGCTAAGGATATGTTCGGTATTTCTTGTAGCCTTGTTCTTTTTTCCATCGCTTACGGTTTGTTTCATTTATTTAAACGTTTTAAACAAAAAAGCACTTAGAACTAAGTTCTAAGTGCTTTTCTCATAAAGGCGGCAACCAGATTTGAACTGGTGATGAAGGTGTTGCAGACCTCTGCCTTACCACTTGGCTATGCCGCCCTATTTCTTATCTTTATTATACTCTATTTTTATCTATCTGGCAAGACTGGACTTGCGTTAAGACAAGCTAAATATTTTTAAAATTTTTCGGGGAATTTTTCTTGCTTAGGACTATATAGGAGGTGTATGTAAATCATCAATTAAAACTTAGGAGGATTACAAATGAAAACACTGAAATATTGCCCCCAGCTTAATGCCTTTACAGGAAGTATTACTGCAAGCTTACTCATGTGCCAACTGGAATATTGGTTTAATCATACGAATGGGGAGGCTTTTTATAAATTTTTAGAACCTTGTCAGGACGAGCATTACCACATAGGCGATAGCTGGATCGAAGAGATGGGCTTTACCAAGACAGAGTTTCGCACCGCCTTTAAACATATTGGCAAGATCTATAAATCCAAAACGGAATTTCTAAAGAGTAAGGATAAGTTTTGCGGTAAGCTCTATCTCTCTTACTATGACCGTATTAAGAAACTTACCTACTACCTGCGTAACAATGATGAAGCCTCTTCACTTCTTAGAAATTTAGAAGATGTACTTCCCTATTCATTAGACTATACTTCTTCAAAAGATTACACACTAGAACCTTCTAAACAGACTAAGACTACGCTGCATAAGCCTGAAACTGTACACACCTCTTCTCTACCTGAACCAAATTATCCACACATCTTACACCTTTTCCACACCAACTGCCCTAGCCTGGCTCAAGTGTCCTATCTATCCCATAAGTGTCAAAAACTTCTTGCTTCACTCTGTGACCAAATTAGGGAGAAAGGCTTAGACCTTTTCACCACACTGGAACAAGGCTTTAAACTTGTGGAGCAATCTGACTTTCTGTGTGGGAGAGGCAAATTCCATAAATGGCGCGCCCTCTTTAGCTGGATTATTCGGCCCGATAAGTTCTTTGCCGTCTTAGATGGGGCTTACCTCCCCTTCCAACAACCTCCTGCACTCGCATCTAGCTCTACACCCTCTGCTTCCGCTTCAGCGCCTTCACTAACTAGGCAGCAACCTTCTTCTAAGCCGCCTCATAAGTTTATGCGTATGTATACCCATAACTTTGATATTCAAGCACTTGAAGCCAATGAATCCGCCTATTTAGATGCCCATTATGGACCACTTTAAAATTTTTTTAAAAAAATCGGGGAATTTCTCCTACATAGGACTATATAGTATATGTAAAATGCAAAACACATCCTAGGCATTGAATGCATCTTACATTTTGTAAGCCATCTTCCTTATTCTAGTCCCCCCTTCTCGTATAAGGCATCCTGGCTTACACCCCTTCTGGTCTATGCCGTGGCAGCAAGGCCAGCAAGGTTCTCTATTCCTAGCATTTCTTATACTTTAAGCCTTTGGCAAAAGTAACGGAAGGGTAGACCTCTCCTACGATGGCGCTATACGTCCCTTGGTGCTACCTCCCACCTAGCCCTTATACATGCACTGGCATCCCTGTAAGTGGCAGATGCGGATTATACCCACCAGGTCCCTATAGCGGGTCAGCAGAGTGGTTTCTCCCTTCCAGCCCTTAAGTCCAATCGCTTTACCAGTAAGGTGCTACCTCTGCCACACCTAAAAAGCCAAGCCTATGCAGTGTTTTAAAGGGGGAACTGTCATAGTGCTTGGCTTTTTATGCTTATTTATTGGCTATTCGATTAATCTTTAATTTGAAAGGAGAGAATCCATCATGCAACTATCCCAAGCTGGAATCGATTTAATCAAGCACTTCGAAGGCTGTAAGCTTACTGCCTATAAATGCCCCGCAGGTGTATGGACCATTGGCTGGGGAACTACAGAACCTATTCATGGCATCCTCCCTCACGAAGGTATGCGTATTACCCAGCAGCAAGCTGATTCATTACTCCTAGAGCATCTTAAATCCTATGAGCAGGCAGTCAAGACCTCTGTCACCTATCCTATCCACCAAAATCAATTCGATGCTTTAGTCAGCTTTACTTATAATTGCGGCAAGGGCGCCCTTAAAACCAGTACACTCCTTAAAAAGCTTAACCAAGGAGACATCCAAGGTGCCGCCCAGGAATTTTTACGCTGGAATAAAGCTGGTGGTCAAGTATTAGCAGGACTTACCAGAAGGCGTACTACGGAAATGGAGCTCTTTTTAGCCTCACCTGAAGATCCCCTCTATGAGCAGGCTATAGACACCTTGGTAGAAGCTCAGATTATTACCTCACCACAGATTTGGAAAGACAGGACTTATACCCCGGCAAACGTCCGAGACCTTATAATTAAGGTTGCAACCAAAATGTAGTTTCTCTATACGGTTTCATATTAAAATAGGCAGAGATAACGAGGTGTTATCTCTGCCTATTTTAATATGCTTATTCCACAACTACTTCGGCTATAACAGTTGCTTCATTGCCTGCATAGTCTATGGCAGTAAGTGGCACATTATAGGTACCTTTTGTAGAAGTATCCAGTTCTGATAAATCGGCTGTGATGGTAGCCTTAATATCGAGACCATCTTTATCGAAAGCAGATTCTACAAAGTCATTCTTCCAATTAATAGCCGCAGTATCTTCATCCAGTTTAAGGGTGCGGTAATCTGCTTTTAACGTAATGGTTGGTTCAGTCGTATTATTGGGATCATATAGGGTTACTTTAAACTGAGACTGTCTTGTATTTTCTGCGGAGTCTGTCATACTTACTATAATCCCTTCCACATAGTCACCTACCTTAGTAAAGTCAATGGTACTTGTATCAAAAGTTGCCTGTGCTATATCTAATGGTCCATCTATATTATCTTGAGCTGTAAAATAAGTCTTCCAATCAATAGATGCAGGGTCTACACCGACTTTAAATACAAGGGCAGTATCTTCTACTTGTTCAATAACCGGTTTGATATTATCACGAGCTTCATCAAAACTTAAAAGGGTTTGCATATCTTCAATCTTCTGAACAATATCCCCTTTCTTTGCTTCAACAGCAATCGCATAATCACTTGTACCAAAACCGTAAAGCGCATCTCCTGCAATACTCATAAATGGCCAGTAAACGCCTGTTGTAAGACCCAGTTCTGTAACAGGCGTCTTCGTATTTTCATAAATCTCTAACATATCTTGCCCAATCTCAGGATGGAACACATCAAAAGTATTCATAAACCAAGAATCTACGCCTTCCTCAACACCAAGTTCTTTATCACGTTCACTATAGAGCTCGCTACAAATCTCCCAGTATCTTCTTACCGCCTTAATCGCTACGCCTACTTTCTCCTCTGGAACACCTCTTAAAACACCAAAACTTTCCCCTGGTGTGCAAGATAATACATACTCTGGGTCATCTGGTGCCATATGATCAGGTCTTGGGAAAGGAATCGTACCAATAGACTGTCCCCGCTCTGCCAGTTTAGGAGAAATATAGCTTAAACGCCATGTCTCAATATTTGAAAAAACACTTTCTCCACGTTCAAAAGCACCTGCTTGATCACTGTAAACAGATGAACTGGTTCCTTCAACAAGGGTTGTTTTTAATAATTTTGTATTGATTAAATCTCCTATATAATTAACCGTTTCAATGGTTCTAGGTGTATCGATTTCTAAACCTTTAGCGCCATAGATACTACTACCATTGGCGTGAAGCGCCTGAACTAAAGCTTCTGTATAATCTGTCCAATACGCTTCTATTCTTTGTTCGGGCCTTTCTGGTGCCTGACTATTGGTAAAATGCGCATCAATCTTTGCTAAGTAATCTTTAAAAACACTCCACGTCCATTTACCTTGTTTATATAAGTCTGTGGGGTAAACAGTCTTACCATTTTCTTTAAGTGCATCGACTTCTTCTAGGTAAGAGATATTAAAAACGAGAGGGGAAAGGGGCCTGCCCATTGGGGAATCTTCAATAAAGTAATAATGCCCATAGATAGGAGGCATAGGATTGTCTCCTAATAAGTCTACATAATCATCGAGAGGCTGCAAGACGTTCTGTCCTAGGATAGTGCCCTGACCATTGGTCCAGATACGTGCTACATCACAAATAGGATCTCCAGATAACACACTTTGAAGCAAAACTTCTGTTACATCTCCTGTATACTGAACAAACTCAAGCTCTACATTCATTTCTTCTTTCAGCTGTTCTAATGCCTGAATCTTAATCAGCCTGTTCTCCTCATCCATGACATATTCTCCCGTCACAGGGTCCTTATAATAAGGATCTTCCTCACTGGCTACATGAGAACCATAACGTATCACAATAGGCTCTTCCTCATGCTTTGCCTCCTCATCCTTCTCCTGTTTAGTAGGCTTTGTTTGACCACTCTCTTGGGCAGGGGCCTTTGCGTCCGAACATCCCGCTAAGACCATACTTGCTACTACTCCTAATGTGAGCATCTTTCTTAATTTTTTTAACATCCCTTACTCCCCTTTCTTCTTTTTACCTCTAAGACATTTTATACAAATCTCCTTTTTTATACTTCCTATCTTTTGTAAATTTTTACACTTATAAAGTGAATTAAATTTATATACCTATACACATCTTATGATTTATAAGTACGAATTATCAATATTTTTTATATTTACATATGTTATTGCTCTTTTATTAACTCTCCTTTATCTATTCAGTCATGACTTCACCTAAAATCGAAAGAGCCCTAGATAACTTCGTTATCTAGGGCTCTTTTCTCCTTCTATTTAGGAATTAAAGAAAGGTAATAGGCTTTCTTTAATCTTTTTTCTGTATAATAGGCCTGTCTCATGGTCTCTACAATATCATAGTCTGCTCCTATGGCTACAAGTTCTTCTTTTAAATGATGTAGGACATTCTCAACTTCACCATCACACTGACTTTCTAGTGCTAAGCCTTCCTGCATAAAAGGCATGCCTACGCTCATCATCTTCTGCACCGTACGTTGGTCACTTGGGATGGCTCTTAGCGCCTGCATCCCTCTTGCCTCTAATTCTCCTAGTAAACCAAGATATTTCGCTTGAAGCTCATACATTTTTACTGTAGAGGCTTTAACGAGATCACTTTCCTTCTTAGATACAGCCTGAGGTGCCGCTTCAGGCTTAGCTTCAGGTGTATCCTGAGATTCTACTCCTTCTTCCTTCGTTCCTGCCTCTTCCTCATTCCTTGTAGGCATCATACGTTCCACAGCTTCTTCTAAGGAGAGTTCTCCCTTTTTCACTTGTTCTTCCTCCTCGGGTGCAAGTCTTCTTATAGACTCCAGATCATACTTTTCTAGAACCCTCTCTACTTCCTGTTTAGTAGTCTGTATTTGACTGCCTAACTCCTCCGGATTATAATGCATGGCTTCATATACAGCTTGTAGGTTTTCCCTTTGCCATAAGGCTACTCCTCCTAGTCCAAGAAGTACGATTCCTATCGCTACAAAGGTTATTTTCTGCCATTTTTTCATTTGTGTCCCCCTTACTCTTTACACCTATTTTATATTACAGTATAAGATTAACACAACTATTCACTACAAATCTAGAATATCACTTACACATTTTAACCTTTATACTTAAACGCAAAAAATATTTACACGCAAATACAAATATGCTATAGTGTTATGTATATTACAGTATAATTGTATACAATTATACTTAAAACACTTTAATAGGACGTGACGGATATGACATTTCAATTTGATATCTATCAAACAATGGCACTTGTTGCTTTAGTTTTTTATTTAGGGAAATATCTTAAAAATCGCATACCTTTATTCACTAAATATTGTATTCCTCCAGCCGTTGTAGGTGGGTTCCTCTTTGCCTTAGTGATTCTCTTTTTTAATCAAACAGGCCTAGTTACGCTTGTGTTGGATACAACGCTTCAAAACATTTTTATGACAGCCTTCTTTACCAGTATAGGCTTCACAGCAAGTATTAAGGTGCTTAAAAAAGGTGGTATTAAAGTGATTACCTTTTTACTCGTCTCCACTGTACTTGTTATTTTACAGAACATTGTAGGGGTTACACTGGCTAGCCTCTTTGATTTATCCCCATTACTTGGACTTGCTACAGGTTCCATTCCGATGGTGGGTGGTCATGGTACTTCTGGATCTTTTGGACCCATGCTTGAATCCCTGGGTGTAAGCAGTGCGACTACTGTTTCATTTGCTTCTGCTACTTTCGGCCTTATTATGGGAAGTATTATAGGTGGTCTTGTGGCACGAGGGCTTATCCTTCGTCATAAACTTGAAACACCTCATACAAGCCCAGCAGGGGGTTATAACGAAGAAAACTTGGATATTTTATCGCTTAAAAAACTTATGTCTGCTGCCTGCTTACTTTTTATCGCTATGGGACTTGGCTCTATTGTATCTTCCGCTATTGAAGGGATTGGACTTGCCTTTCCATCTTACATAGGGGCTATGATTGTGGCTGCTGTTATGCGTAACCTTTATGATTTTAGACATAAAGCCTTAGCTGAAGCAGAAATAGAAGCTTTTGGGAGCTTAAGTTTATCTTTCTTCTTAACCATGGCACTTATGGGACTTAAACTTTGGGAGCTTTTCGACCTGGCTCTTCCACTTCTTGTCATGCTTCTCGCTCAAGTTCTTTTAGCAGGTGCTTTTGCTTACTTTATTACTTACCGTGTTATGGGCAAAAACTATGAAGCAGCCGTCTTTGCATCTGCCCTTTGTGGCTTTGGAATGGGCGCAACCCCTAATGCTATTGCCAATATGGATGAGCTTACTAATCGCTACGGCTTTTCTCCTACACCTTATTTGGTCGTTCCCATTGTCGGTTGCCTTTTCATCGATTTTGTCAATTCCACTGTTATTACCATCTTTATTAATTTACTTCATTAAAAAAGGTAGAACCTAATGAACTGCCCCCAAAAAGTTAGACATATTTAATTACGTAACTATGGGCATGGTATGATAAAGTAGACACAAAGTTAAAATAAAATAGTGAAAGGTGGT
>ERZ791765.1828-NODE-1828-length-10436-cov-2.779790_pt1 | contig 10436 bp, 8 predicted proteins | sample MGYA00509949_ERZ791765 | MGnify/ENA primary metagenome ERZ791765 (study PRJEB30046, sample SAMN00791980) | human gut metagenome | study: EMG produced TPA metagenomics assembly of the A metagenome-wide association study of gut microbiota in type 2...
GCTCTAACGGTACACAACGTTTCATATGGAACTCCTTCTTGACAAAAGTCTCTACTGTCAGAATATTCCAGATTCCACGTTCTGCTCACCTGTTTTATTGATTTGCACTATTTTCTTCCGCCTTCTTATAGCATGTGATATCATGGCAGCACAGCAGGCAGGCATCCTTGCCGCCCCAGTGAATCCGGGAGGCGTCGGCCGATGACCAGACCTTAAGGACTGGATTATAGACCTCCATGGTGTAGTTTATCTTATCCTCCACCTGCTTCATGGGACACCGCTGGCAGGGCTTATCATTTTTAAAAAACGCTTCATGACAGCTCATGCCCAGCCTTGAATCCGGCGCAAGCCTGTAGGTCTTATCGTTTATAAACAACAGTTCATGACTTTCCATGTCCACCACATAAATCCATGAGTTCTGGTGGTCCAGAATGGTCCTTAAGTCCTCTGCCAAATCCACGGCGCTGTCCTGTGCCCTCTGCTTAAGGAGGAACAGGGACAGCAGCTCGGACACAAAGGAGAGAACCTCGATCTGGCTTATGGTCCACAGGCAGTGGGAGGTACAGTCATCAAATCCCACCCATCCCTTGAACACGCCGTTATCCCTGATGGCGCACTGGAGCATGGACTTGACGCCCCTTTGCTTCAGCCGTCTTTGGATGTCGCCGGGAAGCTGGCCTATATCATCGCAGTAGAGAATCCCGCTCTCATTAAAGCAGCTCTGGTAATCTGTACTGAACTCCGCATAGGAACATCCCTGCAGCAAATCCTTCTGGGACCGGATTCCCCGGGCGCACCACTCAAAGGTGTTGCTGTAGCAGGTCCCATCCTCCGAATTCTCAAATACATAGGCGCGGCTCACCTGCAGACGCTCCCCCAAAAGCTCCAGCACACTTTCAACGGCCTTGTCCATCTGCTCTGACTTGGACAGGATGTTAAAGGCTCTTGGAAGCAGGTCATTTAACATCATGTCCCCATTCTGTTCCGACTCAATGGTGGTATTCACAGTTGCCTTTCGCCCCGCTCCCTGGCCGAACGCCTTGTCCTCCATGGACTGGTCGTAGATCTGGTACTGTTTTTTTCCGCAGGCCTTGGCCTGGTACAGCGCCACGTCAGCCCGCCGGAACAAAGTCTGGAAGTTCTCCCCATCCCTTGGGCATACGGCAATTCCGATGCTGCATGTAATACAGCAGTCCTTGGGCAGCTCCTCCAGCACACGCTCAAAGCACTCGATGAGCCGGCCGGCCACAGACTTTACCCGCTGTTCATTGACCACTCCCTGCAAAAGGGCCATGAACTCGTCCCCTCCAATTCTGGAGACAATATCGCTGCTGCGAAACAGCCGGGAAAGCTGCCCGGCAATCTTTGTGAGCACCGCATCCCCAAACATATGCCCGTACTGGTCATTGACCATCTTAAAATTGTCAATATCAATGACGAACAGCGCAGCCCCTTCCCCTTCCTCCCGGTTCACCAGCAGGTGTTCGATTCTCTGCCTGGCTGATTCCTTGTTGTACAGCCTGGTCAGGGTATCACGCTCCGCCCGTGCCTTTAACTCCTGGGCAGCAAGCTTTTCATCATTTATGTCAATAACGATTCCCACTGCCTTGCAGGGCTGTTCCTGATCGTCAAACTGGGTGGTGGCCCTCAGCTTGCACCACTGATAGCGGCCCTTGGAATCAGACACCCTGAACTCCAGCTCACCATACCGCCTTCCGTCCCGTATCTCTTCGATAAGATGTCCGAACGGCGCCATATCCTCCGGATACAGATGGGATATCTTAGGTATCCGTACCGATGCCTGCTCTGAGATGGGGTCATATCCGAACTTGGCCTTCCAGTTGATGGAGTATACCACTGTGTCAGAACCGATGTCCCATTCAAAGAAAATATCATTGGTCTGTTCCATAACGATTTTATACCGTTCCAGTCCCAGGCGCAGCTCCTCCTGGGCATGTTTGGTCTGGTCTATGTCTATGATTACGCTGTAAAAATATTCCCTGCCCTCGTTATCATACATCAGACGCCCCTTGTCCAGCATCCAGATGCTGCGGCCGCTGCGGTCCTCCACCCGGTATTCCACTTCATATTCCCCGCCCCGGTTGATCTGTTCTGTCAGCTCCCTGCGCATCCGCTCCCTGTCATCCGGGCGTATCATTTTTATATAACAGTTGTTGAACCGCTCTTTTATCTCCTCCCTGGTATATCCAAGGAACCCGTCGTCAACATCCATCATGGTGAACCACCTGTCATTGCGGCAGCGCAGGATTCCCTTCAATATGTTGTGAAGAACCCGGCGGTCCTCACGGAGCCTGTTTTCGTCCAAATCCGCCTCCTGATGCGCTCTGTCCACGAGCCGCCACAGCAGCAATGCCTTTCGGCGGCGGGGATGTTCGATGTCCACCCGCAGAAGGGTCAGCTCATACCACTCCTCAGACCTGTGCTCATCCTTCAGCCGGTACTTCCAGCTCTGTTTCAGCATCCCCTCTTCAAAGAAACGCGGTATCTCTGTTTTCCATATCCGCCGCACATTGTCCTGTTCCTCCGGCACCACCAAATCATTTATGCAGCATTCCGCCACGGCTTCCAGGCATTCTCCCTGAAACAGCTTCTTAATCCGCTCGTCCGGCGCGTATACCACATGATAGCTGCCCGTGGAAAAGTCCACCTCAGCCACCGTGGTATCCACATACCGCAGCATGGCAAAATACTTCATCTGTTCCAGCTGCAGGGCGCTCAGGCTGCCGTCCCCCACCCCCAGGACACTGCCGTGGTGGGAAAGTTTTGCAGGCGCAGGGACATTGCCGTCCCGGTACCGTTTGCACAGGTCAGCCAGCTGCGGCTCCACATTCTTAAAGCAGTCCAGCAGTCTGGAGGAAAAGCATCCGCATTCACCGTTCAGAATCATGTTGAAGGCCTGTTCATGGGGAATCGCCTTCTTATAAACACGGTCCGACGTGAGGGCATCGTATGCATCCACAATGGACACGGCCTGGGCGCAGATAGGGATGGCATCTCCGTACAGCCCATCCGGATATCCCCTGCCGTCCCAGCGCTCATGATGGTACCGGCAGATGTTGTAGGCGTATTCAAGATACCCCTTATCGCTCATGCGTTCCAGGCCCTCCAGAATCTGGCATCCCCTGAGTGTATGGGTCTTCATGATTTCAAACTCTTCCGCAGTGAGGCGGCCCGGTTTATTAAGTATCTTATCCTCAATGGCAATCTTGCCGATATCGTGAAGGGCCGAGGCCGAGGCAATGACTTCAATCTTTTTCTTATCCAGCCCGTATTCAGGACAATTCCTGCACACCTCCTCCAAAAGCACCTGGGTCAGCAGACGGATGCGCTTGATATGCTGCCCCGACTCCAGACTCCTGTATTCAATGACAGATGAAAGGGCGTCCACCAGCACATCGTTGGACTCCCTCAGCTTCTGCGCCTGCTGCTCTACCATGTCCTCCAGATTATGTTTATGAAGATAAAGCTCTATGATATTATGTACCCGCCGCTTGACCACATGGGGCTCAAAGGGCTTGACTATGATGTCGGACGCCCCCAGGTCAAAGGCCCTCAGCTCCCCTTCCAGGGAGTTATCAGCCGTGATTACCACCACAGGAACCTCGTCCAGAAGCCCGTTGGCACCCATCTCCTGCAGCACCTTGTATCCATCCATCACGGGCATCACCACATCCAGCAGCATGATGGCTATATTCTCGTGATACTGCCGCAGCAGAAGCAGGGCCTGCTCCCCATTCTCAGCCTCCAGCAGATGGTATTCCTCCTGGAACAGTCCATCCAGAATCACGCGGTTTATTTCCATATCGTCTACAATCAGTATGGTATCCCGCTGACGCATATCGTCACTTCCTCTCCGCAGCCGTAAGACACAAGCTGCCGCTAGTCATTTGCAAGTATTCTGCATATCTCCTTGTAAGCCTCTTCCAGCTCCGGATATGCTTCGGCAGCTTCATCAAAACGGTCTGCCCTGATATGGTCCACCATAAAAGAGGATATGTTAAACAGCTTATCCATACCCAGATTGGCCGTAACACCCTTAAAGGTATGGGTTGCCATCAGGGCATCCTCCCGGTTCTCTCCCTCAAAGGCCTTTGTGATCTGGGAAAAAGTACTGTCTGTCAGAAACTTCTTCAGAAACTTCTCGTACAGTGCGGAATTGCCGCTGAAACGCCGTAAGGCGCCATCTATATCCACCCCTGCGCCCTTTAGTTCAAGTATTGTATTTAAATCCATGAAAATCCCCCTCATTCCGGTTCTGGTCACAGAAACCGTTCTCAAATGAAAATGACGAAAAAAATATAACATATTGTATAAATTATAGCAGGTTGAGGATATTTGTGCAACGATATGAGGAAATTACAGAACAAGCGGAAGTTTATGAGAAACAAAAAAGGAACCCTGCCTGGAAGGATTCCTTTTTCTAAAATGCGCCGAAGCAGGATAAATCCAAACCCTCCACCTCCGCAAGTGTCACGGTCTTGGAACCATCTTTATAATTAAAAGTCATAACAACTTTGTCCTCATAAAGATATACCGCATTCACAAAACTGTCAATCAGTCTTTGCCGCTGTTCCCGTTTTGTTGTGTCAAACTTTCGGAAACGGTAAATAAAAAATGCTATCTGTTCCCTTGTCAGCATGGGCTTCTGCATTTCTTCCTGTAAAATACTAACTTCAAGCTGGCTCTTGGTTTCTTCCAATTCGTCTAAACGCTGTTTGGTAGACGGGGTAAAAATCCCGGCTTGGATAGCGTTCAGCATATTGTTGATACCTTTTTCCGTTTCTGCAAGCTGTTTCTTCAAAAGAGGTAAATTTGTACTTTCCTTTTTCTGTAATTCCATAAGCGTATCAATCAGCCGTTCCATGACTTCATCATTCATGATGGCTTTCATTGTATAGTTAATGACCAAATCTTCAATCCAATCTTTCTTGACCGCTTTCTTAGTACAGAGTTTCTTTTTCTTGGTATTCACACAGCGGTAATAGTGATGTACTTTCAGTGTATGGCTTGTGCCGCTTTCCCCTACCATAAAAGAGTTACACTTGCCACAGTACAATTTGGTAGATAACAGATAATCGTCCTCGGCTTTGTGACGGGCAGGGGCTTTCTTGTTCTTGGCTAATTGCTCCTGTACTCTTTCAAATAATTCTTTTGGAACAATGGCCGGGATTCCATCTTCTTTTATAACATCACGGTAACTGTATTCCCCCATATAGCGGCGGTTCTTTAAAAGGTGGTTCATAATATTCAGTGTTATCTTACCACCTCGAATAGAGCGCATCCCCCGGTCATTCAGTAAATTCACAAGCTCCTGCATGGTGCTGCCCTCACTATAACGTGTGAACATTTCCAGCACAACAGGGGCGGTTTTGGGGTCAATCTGATAATATTGTTGTTCATCAATATAGTAGCCCATAGGAACAGTGCCGCCATTATATTTACATTTCAGCGCATTATCAGTAAGTCCCCGGATAACTTTTTCTGATAGTTCCGCAGAATAATATTCCGCATATCCCTCAAGCATAGCTTCCAGAATAATTCCCTCACTGCCCTCAGAAATATTTTCTCTTGCAGAAATAACTTTTACGCCATTCTTTTTCAACATATTCTTATAGCGTGCGCTGTCATAGCGGTTCCGGGCAAAACGGTCTAATTTCCATACAAGTGCAATGTCAAACAATCCCTTTGCGCTGTCCTTAATCATGTGCTGAAATTCAGGCCGGTTATCCGTTTTTGCTGACAACGCCCGGTCAATGTAGGTTCCCAAAATTGTAATATCGTTGCGTTGGGCGTATTCCCTACATTCCCTTAACTGTCCCTCAATACTTTCTTCCCTTTAGTTATCAGATGAATAACGGGCATAAATGACACCATTCATTTTGTATCCTCCTCCATCAATTGAAGAAGCGTTTGTTTTAGCTTCCCACTCATAGGTGATTGCGGGTCAAAACACATTTCAATAAACTGCTTCATTTCTTCACTTCCGGCTGTAATCTTGGGACGATATTCATATAGCTTGCCCTGTGGCTTATCTGTACGTGCAAAGAGATAGTCCATAGATACATCAAAATAATCCGCATACTGCAAAAGTGTTTCCAAAGACGGTGCCGAAAGCCCCTGTTCATATCGGTTAATGCTGGATTGCTTTACTCCCAATAACTCCGCCATTTTTACCTGTGAGAGTTTTACACTTTCACGCAATGTCCGCAGGCGTTCTCCTAATTCTTTCATGACTTTTGCCTCCTGTTCTTTATAATAATTATATCATAATTGCGCATATTTTTCAACCCTGTCAAAGCATATGCGCAATCAAAACGACACATAAAGCACTCCTAAAGACAGAACGGATTGCAACAAAATAAGCGGTCAATCCTGCTATATTTATAACAGCAGATTGATACCGCTTATTTTGCAGTTTACCGGAGTGTGGACACACTCCGGCAAAACGGGGTTTCCAAAGGGATACCCTCTGGCACACGACTTTGCGGAGCAAAGTGTAGTGTGTTATACGCTCTGTTGGCGTTGCCGCGAAAATGCCGTGCCGCCGGGACGCGCAACGACATTTTGAAGCGGCAGGAAAGCGGGAGGGATTTGCGGCTGATAGAGGAGAAAATCGCCGCCCGCTTTCATCAGCCGACAGAGTGTATATGGAAAACTTTGGCTTGCGTAATTATTCCGGCTTCGGGCCAACTTGACCCGAAGTGAAAGATTTACAATTATCTGCTTAATAAGTTATCATATATTACATTATTAATCACCAGACAGGTCTTTCACCTAATTTCTTTATATTATCAACTACTCTGTCAAATGTAACAATTTTAGTATTTATCTTTTCATACATACTCTGACTCCGGACATCTAACGCCGTTTGATTCATAAAATCTCTTCGACTAACGATAAGGTAATAGTATATTCTGTGTACCGGAATATCTATTCCACGCTGATAAAGACCTGTGTTTTTTAAGAAATAGTCCCGATTATAATCTATCCATCTTTTCCAATCTTGTATTTGTGTCAGGCCCTTTCTTACACTTTCACTTTCGGTATTTGCAGTTGTAAGTAAATATTCTGTATTTGCTTTTTCTAATTCTACTAAGACAATACTATAACCATCAGAATTTTTTCCCACTAACATATAATCAGCTGCATATTCATTTCCGAGTTGCTGCTCTGGAAAAAGATAAGCATCGTGGTGGCCAAAATTATAATCTAAAAAAATTGAGCCTGGTATAAACCATTTTTTATTTGATTTAATATATTGCTGAATTTCTAATTCGTTGGTTGCATTATATATTACATCCCTAAATTTATTTGCTTCTAGCTCAAAGTTCAGATTCTTGTACTCACTTAGGTATAAGAAATTATTTGGGTATAGAGAACTTTTATGCCATACAAATCTTCTAATTATCTGCATGAGAAAATCTTGGGGAGTCTTTAGGATTTTTAATTCCTTTTTTTGATTCATACGCGAGTTCATCTTCATATGCAAGTTTTTCTTCATTAGTCAATATTAGTGTATAATCTCTATCTTGTAGTTTCATTATCATTCTCCATATAAAAAATAAATGGTTTGTTAGTTTCGGCACTTACTATCCATATCACAAGATACAATATTTTTTAAATAAACTCTCGAAAAATTCTCGAATCATTTTTTGGGGTTGCTGTCTATCCATAAATTCATAACCTCCAAACCTATATACTTCATAACCTCTTAACTGTAATTCTCTAGTATCTAGGGCCATTTCTGCATATAATTTTGGAGAAGATTGATTATCTACATTTGAATAATGTTGCTTGCCATCAATTTCAAAAACAATTCTCACACCATTTGGCAAAAGCATAAGAAAATCCATACGCTGATGTGTATAAATAACACTATTTCCGCGCCAATTTTTTGCGTATGGATCATAATGCAAATATACCTGCGGAATGAGTGCTGGAAAGTCACCTTTTTTCTCATAAATTGTATAATATTGAATAAAAAAATCCCTTTCCGGGTGTGAATCCAAAGAATTAAGTAGCCGTTTAAATAAGTCTTTCTGGACATTTTCACCTGTAGAATTTGGTTCCCACCATTTTACAAGAGTATGCCATGATAAACCATCTACGTTATGTTGAAAATTATAAAATAGACAATTATCTGTATCACCTACAATTTTCAAATCGTTATTAATAGCATCATCAATAACTATATCAGGTTTTTTCCCTAATGGTGCAAAAATAAGGTTTTTCATATTGCCACTGATTATCTGTTTCCTATAAACCTTATAGACAAGCTCATTTGAAATCTTACTTGATACAGCTAATTCAAACCCATCTGCACCTATAATTTCATTGATTCCATTTACATATTGCACTTGTTCTTCGCCTGTTCTGACTTCAGGATTGACCATTTTCTCAAGAAATTTAATAAATGAATTATCACTGATATACTTTATTTGTAAAGTATCAAGCAGCATATCTTTATATGAAATATCATCATTCCTTACCACATGCTGCATAATATAATCTCCAAGAGATATTCTATTAAATACAAACATATCCTCATCATTTACATAAGGGGCATCTATGTCCCAGATACCGTGCAGTAGTTCTGCTAATTTCAACTTTCCCTCAAAGTTTGGACACATATCTAGGTATTCAGCTAATTTTCTCCGAGTTATGTAAGTAAATTCAAATATACTATCACTAAGATATTCCTCCATTTTCTGATTTAATGAAACGCTTTCGGCCTCTTTTGCTATATGTTTTGATAATTTAATTATTTCTTCTTCTGATAGTTTTACAAGCCCAGATTTGGCATATATTTTTTTGCTATCGCCTGGATTAAGTGTTTCATCAGGAGATATTCCATAACTTTTCATAACATCATCTATTTCATAACTTTTGTAACTCCAAAAGTATTCTGCAAGGATTTCAATAAGTCCCTCCTTTGTTTTGCTCATTTATATTCAACTCCAATCTCTGTATTATTAATTTTAAGTTTAGAATTTATCGCACGCTTATCTCACCAACATCGGGTCAACTTGGCCCGAAGCAATGACACCTAAAACATAGCAGAATAGCCAGGAACCGTCAAGGCTAAAATGAACGGGCTTTTGCCCGGCCTTGACGGTTCCTGGCTGTTCTGCAAAATGGTTGACAAGGCGGACAATCCCAAACTGTGATTGTCCGCTATCAATCTAACAAAAAGTATTTTAAAAATAGTTATGAGGAAAGCCACTCTAAGGCTTTCCCCTTGATTACCCATGAGCTAAGACAGACGAGACTGTCAACGGCGGTGCGCCAGCACCGTTTATCTTGACCGTTGATTGGCTCGTCTGTCTTTGCTCATTTATGCAATGCCTTTTCCCATAACATCTATGAGGATTCATCTTTCACACTTTTGTCTTACCTCTTTGAAAAATGGACGGCATGCAACATATGTTGATGATATGACTAAAAAAGAGGGCCGACATAAACTGATAGCTCCCACCTACGAAGATTTGCTTGACAAACTTGCAGCATGGTATTTTAAAGAAGAAGCGATTATACCAGTTAAAGCCATTCAAAAAGTCTTAACATTGAAAAGTCTCTATTCTAAATGGAGCAGGGAAAAGCAACTAGATGGTAGAAGCTCGAATCCAACTCGTCTATGGTACGATTGGAAAAAATACTGCCTGGAAGAAGAATTATCCTATGATTTAATTGAGAAACCGCTAGGAAGTATTACAAGCTTAGAACTTAAAGAATGGGTAAATGCTTTAAATGATAAATATAATTTTAATGTACACCAATATATAACGCTACCTCACCAGTACGGCAGATTTTAGAATATGCCACTGAACAAGGTTATATTAAAGCTAATCCATATAGCAAAAATCTTATTAGCAAAAAGAAGTTCATACAAGAAGAAAAAGAAGAACCAGAAACACAGGTATTCTTTGTTGATGAAATAAAGGAACTTTGGAATTTGGCACATGATGGAACAGCAACAGGCATTGCAATATGCTTTATGCTAAAAACCGGATTAAGGCGGGCAGAACTACTAGGATTAAAATATTCCGACTTATCAAAGAGCGGAACTTATTTAAGTATAAACCGTCAGTATGTTTTTGATTTTGAGTTTGATAAAAACGGTAAACCGACAAAAAAGATTTCACATCTGGTAGAGAGAACTACACTTAGGAATTATTGTTACAACAGATATAATAAAACACAGACGGAAGATATGCTTGAAAAGGCTTTAGCCTAACAAGTTGTTCCCAAAAGTGTTCCCAGAATTCTGTTTTTTGGGAACAAAATAAATTTGTTCCCAAAAACCAAAACAAAAAAGAAAGTCCGAAAAGCCTTATTATATAAGGTTTTCGGACTATCCAGTCAATGCGGGAGATGGGACTTGAACCCACACGAGCATACACCCACAAGATCCTTAG
>ERZ791765.1834-NODE-1834-length-10357-cov-3.256552_pt1 | contig 10357 bp, 20 predicted proteins | sample MGYA00509949_ERZ791765 | MGnify/ENA primary metagenome ERZ791765 (study PRJEB30046, sample SAMN00791980) | human gut metagenome | study: EMG produced TPA metagenomics assembly of the A metagenome-wide association study of gut microbiota in type 2...
AATATCTAATCCCTGCTATATAAAAAGTAATAGTTTTTATTGGTCTAGTTTCTACATCCTTTAACAGAAACTTTATTTTTTCTTCGGTTTTATATGCAAATTTCATTTTTTTGATTTTCTCTATTAAAACATCTCTTTCTTTGCCCATGATGCCCCTCCTTATTTAATATTTACACTTTTCCATTTTCGTCGATATTCATTTACTACACTGTTCCATGTGTTGTTTTCGTATATATAGTCTTCAAACTTAGACATATCAAAATTATTTACCATTTTTTCTATAGATTCTGGGTTTATTTGTCCATCATTGTTTATATAAAGAGTATGCGCAGGATACAAGAACCCAGCCATAAATGTTTGATTTAATACATCATAACCTTTTAATTCTTCTAATGAAGACACTTCATATCTTTCCATATATATTTCATATACAATACTATAAAAACTACAAATAAAATCTCTAATCTTAAATATATCTCGTGAACTTGCTTTACTTAATGTTTCGTTCCATGCGTTGAACATTTCGCCTGCAAAAATCTGATAAAACATTATAGGGTCTTTTACTTCTGTATCAATTGTTATCTTGTTGAAGAATATATTATTCGTATTTGAATATCTATTAATTTCCCCTATTAATTTGTACATATTACTATTGCTATCATAAAGCACCATGTCTTCTTTTGCGTTCATCGTACCTTTTGTCTCTTGTCTAATAAAATCTCTAGCTTGTTCTGTACTTAAGTGTTTAATCATCACAACCATCATACCCTTGATGTCTTTGTCTACCAACCATGCTTTATGAATTCCAGATATACGATGATGTCCATCTAGTTCATCTATTTCGACATCATTAGGTATCCACAAACTACGATCGCTCTCTTTATATACATATCTTTCACCTTCACCTAATCTTATATTAAGCGTTATCATATTTTCCTCAAAAGTACCATTTAATACAGCTTCACAAATCGCATCTACATTTTCTTGGTTTACAGATGCCACCTCTTCAAATCTATTTCGTATGTTTATAGTAGCTGGTACGCGTTGAGTTGCAAGATTATAACTAAATACCCTAGATTCATGCATTCTGGCAAGTTCTTTATAAGAAATAAACCCTAAAAATTGTGGTTTTAACTCACTTCCATTGTATGCCATATCTTTAAATGTAACTCCATTTGAGTTATCATAACCTGTAACTGGCGTGTCATTTAATGCTTCTTTCATTTCCTCTCCATCGTAATACTCATCTAAGTTAACATCCTTTAAAGCATTGTGTCTAATTAAGAAGTCTGAAAAATTATATAGTTCTTTTTCCGTTAAGCTTGAAACTTGTGTATTTTTATTAATAAGTTGCATAACCTTATGAAACATAAAATATCTTTTTAATTCATCTCTTGCTATATTTGTTATTTTCTTTTTAAAATCTCTGTCGTTATGTAAATCCGAAATAGCAAATGCAACAAGTTTATCTAATCCGCTTCTGTCTCTTTTCATTTTAAATCCTCCTATTAAGAAGTTCGATAAACACATTATTCTACAATATACTACTGTATAATTATATATCTATCGAACTATTTTCGCAATATAATAACGGTTAAACATATTAAAAATTGAAAACTGTTTTCTTTCTTGTTTCTTTTGTCTTATGGAAATATGTTTCTCTTAACAATTTTGTATTTTTATGCCCTAAAGACTCTGCAATGGCTTCGCTGCTCATTCCTTCTATATTAATCATATGGCTTGCATATGTATGCCTTGTTCCATGACACGTTATATGCTTATCAATCCCACAGCATTCTATATACTCCATTAATTTTGAACGTATGCTACCTTCATCTAGCTTTTTCCCGTTCTTCGTTAAAAACACAAGATCATTAATAGGATTGTAAGTTAAACTATTTCTATATTCTATAATGTATCTATAAACCTCATTATTTATTGTTACTGTTCTGTTTTCTTTACCTTTTGCTTTATCAAATGGAATAAAAACTTCATTTATTCCATCTTCAACTAATAATTCGCTTAACTCTAAATTGCATACCTCTCCAACTCTCATACCTGTCGCAATCATTAGGTTTAATATTGCTCTGTTCCTCAGTGCTAGTATTTTTCTGGTTTCTCCTGTAACATTTTTAAATGGTTTAGCATTATCAACTTCGTATTGCAATAATTTTTTAAGTTTCTTTATCTCGTCCATTTCCAATATTTCTTTTTGTTCCACAACTCTTTTACTTATTTTTGATAATGGTATGTTTTTAAATGGATTAAACATTATGCCGTCTATATTGAAGTCTAGCAGCATATTGTAAAAACTATTCAATGAAGATATTTTTCTATTTCTTGTCTTTGGTTTTACTTCATTTCCATGCCTACCTTTTAAAGAATTCAACCATTCATTCGCATCTTCGTACTCAGCTTGTGTGCACTTCTTATCTCCTATGTATAATAAGAATTGTTTAACATCACTTGTATAGTTTATTAAAGTATTTTCGCATTTATACTCTTCGTATTCTTTATTCATTTGAGACTTAATGAAATAAGTGTATTTATCTAAGCACTCCTGATTGAATTTACTGATTGACATGATTGTTCTCCTCTCTAACTAATCTATTTTTACTATCTATATTATATCATGATGTCTTTTATATTACAATCTAATTTTTAATTATTTATATAGACAGGTTTGTGACCTGTCTATACTGCTATCGAATTATTTCGTCTATATTATACAGCCTTATTACCTAAACCCCATTGAATAGCCACGATACGATCAAGTCTTTTCATATCCACTTCATTTAATCTAAATAATAGCTCACTACAGATTCTTTGTTTATCAATACGCGTTGACTGTTCGGCTAATACAGTTGAATCTCTATGTATTGGATACATATCAGTTGTAATAATCATATGTGTCGGAATGGAACGTTTATCCAACTTACTAGTCAATGGGACTACTGAAATTACAGGCGAAAATTTATTGCAAGCATCATTTGATGTTACTATACAAGGTCTTAAACCTACCTGTTCACTCCCTTTTCCTTCTAATTTTACTAAAACTACGTCTCCTCTTTTTAATTTAATATCATTACTCATCATAAATATCATCCTTCCATTTTAATTATTTTTATTTTTCTTGTGTATCCTTATGCAAAAATAACTAAAAGTACGAATGATCTTAGATTATTCTTGCATGTTATTAAATTTTAATACTACTTATAAATACAATCCTAGGTAAATTCATTTCTAACACATCCTTATTTTTATCATTTTCCCTAGTGCTGCGTCTACGTCTTGAATTATTTTCGCCATATCTACAGGTTCTTTAATGTAATTCATTCTTTTAACTTCATTGAAGTATACTTTATTAATTAATCCGCAAACTGTTCTTTTGTCGTATTCGGCCACAGCATCATAGAGGTTTGTGTCTCCACTTTTCATGGTTTTAAGAGTCAAGTCTACTATAATTTGATTTAATCCCATCTTATCACTCCTTTCTTTTAGTTTATTTTAGTTTTTAATTTATTTCAAGTAAAATCGTAGCTTTATAGGCTGAAATTACTCCATTCCAACCATTTTAAAGAAGTATTTACCAGCTTGCCCATTTGGATTATTTTCATACTTATAAGCTATTGCTAAAATCAAAGCCTTATCTAATGAATCTGCACTAGTACATAAGTCTTTATTACCTATGAATGGGTGGAAACAAATCTCTCCAGTAGTTTCTCCCGTTCTATATCCATACTTATATGAATCATATTCAATTATTGTAAAATCCCCTATCTCATGAGCCTTAATTAATTTTCCCCATCCATTACCTTTGTAAAAATCATCTATTTTCATTTTAATCCTCCATTAAATTATTCTAGTTCTATATGCTGATTTATTTTAGCTTGTAAGACAATCTTTCTTCTAATGGTACTCCATCATTTATATTTAATGATACAACATCATCATCTTTATCAAAATCTATACTTTCTATAGGATTTAAAGTAGTAGGAATGGGCTTGTCATTGTCTCCAATGTATACCATAACATGTTTATCGCCCACTTCTTCTAGGATGCTCTCTAGGTATTTAATAAGTGATGTTAATTTCATAATACGCCTCCAATTACTTTTTTTTATTTTATTATACTACTTTTTAGCATTTAAAACAGTCTTTTCATTTGATTTATTTTCGCTTACTCAATATCTATTGTAAAGCAATTATTCTCGTCAATGTCACTCATGTTCCAGCTCCTATCTCCCCATAATACAAACGCATCTTGAATAGCATCGTCTAGTGTATCTGCTTGATCTTCTAAGTATCCGTCTATTTCAACTAAATCTATATTACCATCATTCCACCATGCTCCAACTTCTTTAAAATTATTTTCCATAATAACCTCCATTTATTTCGATTTATTCTGATAACTTTATTATACTATTATTGTATGCTCTTTGCAAGGTGTTTATGATTAATTTTTAATTTAACCTATATACACATGAAAGCTCCTGCGATTAATGGTAATACTATAGCGCTTATACCTATTACAGCTACAATACCGTCAAGTGCTTTATGTATAGCTTTTCTAGCAACATTCTTTAACCCTCTTCTAATCATTTCTTTTTCGCTCATCTTTTGTACCCTCCAACTTATTTATTTTGACTTTAAAATTTCTACTTTATCTGTTCTATAATTTCTGTCATCATTTCCTTAGCTAGATTGTTTGAAGTGCCTGCAAACCCACTTACCATATCTAATATATCTATTTTATCTAATGCTATTGTAAATGTGTTTTCTTCTTGTTCTGGCATGATCTCTATTGTAAATTTACCGTTATCTTCCCATACTGTTAAATCACATCCGCCACTTTCAAAAGTTGTTATGCATTTCATAATATAATCCCTCCTATAATTAAATTATTTCAACTTTAAAATCATGCATTTATTTTCCACATTTACCGCTTGCAATCCCACCATCTTTAAATACTGTAAAGACAAATGATCTTCTTGAGTTCTTCCAGCTTACCCATGCATCTCCGTATTGATTTATTTCAATTATTGCGCTCTCTGGTGTATCAATCTTGCCTTGTTTTACTGCTCTGTCTAATAATTTTTTAACCGCTTCGCTCATTTCTCGTCACCTCTTGAATTATTTTTATTGTTTACGCCATTGTTACATGTGCATCTAACAATCCCATTACCATTGCAAAATCGACACATTCGCAATCTCTATTCATTTTCGCATCCCACTTTAAAAGATAATCTACTGCATAATCATATCCATATTTTTCATATCTTTTGATTGCACATCTTAAAGCTGCTAGTTCCATAGTTTTCATAATTTATAATCTCCTTATTTTGCGCTCTTGGCTCACGCTTGCCTTACCTTTAATTAAGTCGCAGGGATTCGAACCCATACAGCCCATATTGCCGACTTATTTTTGCTATCTAGTAAAGAATATCTCCTACTGTATATTCTAAACCTAACAAGTTTTCAAGTTCTTCCTTATGTCCATCTATCCATCTATTTACGATGCTAACCGTTCTTGAATTTACTGGACTTTCTTCATCGTATGCCTCACAGTTGATACAGAATGTACCGTTTTCAATATCTTGTGAGATAAAAGCCATTTTTAAAGCTGGATCAACTACTGGAGTATGCTTTGCTATTGCTTCATATTCCCATATACTCATACAGGTTGGATTAAGTTCTACTCCAAAACTATATATTGATAATCCAAAAATCCTAAGTGGATTATTGAATAAGTGGTCTATATGTGATTCTGGAATGTATGAAGGCAACTTAGCATCTGGATAAGCTTCTAAAATCTGATCTTCTGTATAGTCATTGAAGTTATTTACTTTGATTATTTGTTCATCATAACCAGCGATAACCTTGTAATATTTTGCGGTTGCGTGTTCTGCTACTTTGATAATTGACATTTTGTATCCTCCTGTTTATAGGTAGTTATTCGTACTCTACCAAACGATTTTAAAAGAGCTGGAGGACTCGAACCTCTTGTAGTATGCCATCGCTCTTATTTTTTAATTTAACCTATCAAACCGTTATTTTATCCTAATCTTCAATTAAATGTTCAATATCGTATTTTTCCGTTAATCCAGACGGTGTTTGTAATGTCCCCATAGAATAATCATATTCATACCACTCTGCATCATCTTTCTGTATAGCTTCTAATATGTGTATAGCCACAAAAAGATTGTCGTTATTTATGTTAGTTATAGCAAACTCTTTTAACATTTCTTGAGTTGTGATATTGTCATTTTCTTCTGATAGCTGAACCATTAAATCTTCAAACCCTTTATTTTCATAATCATTTCTTGTCATAATAATGACCTCCTATTTTCTTTTATTGATATGATAAAATTCGTATTTTAATTTAATTTATTTAAAACTCTATCGTACCAGTTTATAATATCTATAAGCTGATACTGTACAATCTTAAATATGTATACAAGTTTCGTATATCGTCCTAACTTCTAAAACGTCCATTTCCTGGATAGAGCAGGTGGCTAACCCCCAAACACAACGCCCGCTGTTGTAACGTATTACCTTTAACTTGATTTAAGTATATCATAGATTTTTTAATCTGTCAATACTTATTTTTTAATTTAACTTATTAAGTTTATAGGTTGCTTCTAATATTTATCTCTATAAGTAAGATCAATTAAGTTGTCACTACCTTAGCTGACATACTGTAATTACTCTTGAATCATAGAGCAATCAATTAAAAGACTTATTGCCTATCGCTTATGATGTTATTATAATACATTGTATGTATAGTGTCAATAATATTTTTTAATTTTATATATTAATTTTTTAAAAAGCAATAAAAAAAAAGAACTAGATTACTCTAGTCCTTAATGATTACATTCTATTGTATATACTTCCCCGTTCACGATCGCTACTGTATCACTTTTATGTATGTTATATTCTTCTTCGATGTAGTAACCCTCATTTCCATTAGTGATATAGTGAGGATTTTCTGCTACTCCGTAAAAATTGTCTTGTGCTGCTGGTGTAAATAGTAATGACATAATTAATAATAGTTTCATAGTATAACCTCTTTCGTTTTTAATTTAATCAATTAGAAATTTAAAATAAAAAATACTACTAAATGTAATTATTTAATCCCTAAATAATCATATATGTTTTTATAGGTATTAGTCTTTACAATTTTAAACTTATCACCTTGCTGTACTGTATCTACTATATATGCTTTAATATCTTTATCATAGTTTATATAATCATCAAATGTTTCTTGTGTTTCAGGATTACAGCTTGCGTTTTTAACATGCATTGTATCATCGTTCACTACTCTTGCGTCACAATGTTCTGATACTATACATTGCCATCTTTTCATAGCTTTATCACCTCATATTTTTAATTTAATTTATAATCTTATTATACTTATATAGATATATCTTGTCAATATGTTTTTTAATTTTACTTATTGAATAAATAAAAAAGACCTGCTTATAAAAAGCAAGCCTTTATACTTAGTTGATTAGCCTATTGCATAAATTTACGATCTCCATTTCTTCTTCGGCAACTTCTAACACATTTATATAATCTGCTCGACTATCTTCACTTTCATCTTTAAAAAAGTTATAGTCTGGTGCTACTCCATTACACCAGAAATATCCTTTATCGTCCTTATTTAGCCTATATTCTCCCTTTTTAATAAAATAAAGGATGCTATCTAAATTACCTTCTATATAACTCCAACAAATAGAAATTGTTAAGTTTCCCTTAGTTAGATATAAATGAGTGGTGTCTCCATCTATAAATACCTCTTTAAAAATAAATCCGCTGAACTCATTTAGAATATGCATTAAGTGCTTATTGTCATGTAATTTCATTTTTCATTTCCCCTTTATAATTTAATTTGTTAAGATTATTATATACAATTCACAACACGATGTCAAGCGTTAATTTTTAATTTAACATATTATGCTTAATGTGAGGATTTCCCGAACATTAAAGGCATGTAGTGTAACGAAATGACTAATGTTTTTAGGATAAAAAATAGGTGTACACATTAACCTCACCTATATAATACTGTTAAAGATGAAGTATGTGTACCCATATTAAAATAACTTATCTTTCTCTAAATTTATTACAATATGTAAACGTTATATCTTTATCAGCCCCAATAAGTGTTATTGTTTTGCAGTCTACTATAATATCTTTAATTGCATTAATGTTTATGGACTTAATAGGAATAAAATTATGATCCACAAAAACGCATATATTACCATCTATAATAAATCCATCTATGGCTATATTATTAATGTATAACATCCCCGTATTAGCAATAGCAGAAATATTCATATCATATCCCATTACTTTATATCCTATATTCTCTAATGCTTTTAATAATTTTTCTAACATAATTAATCAACTCCCAATCTTAAATTTTCTTCTTTAATCATTTCTAAAAAATCATCATCATATTTATGTTCTTGCTTCTCCTGCTCTTTATTTTTTTCTTTTTCTTCTAATATAGCGTCTATATAATTTTTTAATTGTCCATTGTTTCTATTATCTACTATATATTTTATTAAAATTTCTTTGTCTTCCTGTAACCTATTTAGTTTCCCGTTTTTAAGTTTAGATATATTGTCTACTTTTAATTTGTTTAGTCTTATGCTACTGTTGTATTTTTCAATCTCTTTTATTTCTCTGGCTATTCCTTTATTATACTTTACTATGCTATATGCTTTATAATAGTATTCTATATTAGCACGTTTGCGGATTATCTTATTTACAATACTTTTATAATACTCATAATACCTGTGCCCCATTACTTGCTGTATTGTTTTACATCCAACCGCAGCAAGTGCTGTATTTTCTGCAACTAATATTATTTCTCTTTCTGTTTCGTTTGCTTCTGTAAACACTTCGTTACTTCTGTATACAATGTTATTATTTTCATCCCTCATTGGAGTTCCTGCTTCATTGTATACTATTTCTATTTCTTTTCTACATATCATCATACAAGTATTATATTGTAACAGTTTCATGTTTTGCATTCTATTTAGTGTAGTTTCAAATATGCTTTTGTATTTATCATATATTACATTGTAAAAGTCATAGACATAGCCCCTGTCACTCTCGAGTGCTTCAGCCGTTAATCGTATATCTTGTCTACCTAATTCATAGCTATCATTTGTTAGCTTTGTTATGTATAACGCTTGTTTTATACTCCACGTGTCACACCTTTTATTGTTATGCAGAGCATATAGTATCAATATAGATAGATCATCATAATACAAACTCTTCCTATTGTCTTGCTTTGGTATTTTATGCTTATACTTCTCTACTATTAGATACTTAGTCTTATGTTTTTCTAATTTGTAATACTGCTGGATGTCGTTTAGTTGAGTAGTTCTGCCGTTCCCTCTTCTGTAATCTAATCCTAGTATCTCTGTGAACTTCTTATATGTCAGTTCCTGGCCTATGTAATCTTGTAGCTTGTTGATGTTTTGCAATTATTACCACTCCCTTTTCATGTGTTTTAATTTTTCACCATATATAGCTGTATATATATAAATAGACTTACACGTATACATGGTGAATTTTTAATATAACCTATTAACTACTATCCTCCTCTTATAATGTGCTATATGGCTGTCAATCTCTCTTGGGTATCTTTTAGTATAACAATATCAGTATAGCTTGTCAATATAATTTTTAATTTAATATATTAAAAAAGACTACTAATATTAGTAGTCTAATGCTGGATAATATACTTGTATATCAATGTTATGTAATTCGTTTGAGATTTCCTCATCTGTCAATTGCTCGTTATTAATCTTGACTATTGCCTTATAGTCTTTACTATATCTATATAAATTTCTGTTTACAAGTATAATGTCGTCATATTTTATACGACCTTTGATATAAGTGATCTCTTTAAAATCAGCTAAACTCATAAAGTTTATACCGTCCATATCTTTTAAGTTTTTAACTAACATAATAACACTCCCTTTGATTATTAATATGTATTAAATCTGATTAGATATAATATCTAGTGTATTGATTAACAAGTTTTTAATCTTATCTCTATCAATCCTTTTAGTTTCTGTAACATACTTTATTAACTCATCTATATTGTATTGTATGTCTAAAAATGCTGATGTATTACTTTCTAGGCTTGATTCATAAGCCATTAAATCAGTATCTATCTTTCTAGTTGTATAGTCTGCTTTATCTATAAGTCTCTGGATACATTCAGCAGCATCATCTCCTAAATTGTCATATACTACTTCTTTAATTCCCTCATCATTGCATATAATCTCTGCGGAACCATCTAATAACGTTAATACCTTCATAGTAGTATCTCCTTTTTA
>ERZ791765.1849-NODE-1849-length-10245-cov-7.698037_pt1 | contig 10245 bp, 12 predicted proteins | sample MGYA00509949_ERZ791765 | MGnify/ENA primary metagenome ERZ791765 (study PRJEB30046, sample SAMN00791980) | human gut metagenome | study: EMG produced TPA metagenomics assembly of the A metagenome-wide association study of gut microbiota in type 2...
ATTTAAATGTTTGATAAATATTTTTATTTATCTTTGCAAGTGAATGTCAAGTGCGCCTGTGTGCAGGCGTGCGTTATAAAGAATTCGACTTTACAAAAGAGCGTTTGATATTGTCCTCCGTCCGAAATGTGGAAATTTCAACTACCGAGGATAATGGCAATACGCTCGCGCTTGGGATTATTGTACCCTTATGTCAAGGGCATGATATATCTTATGGCGTGGGCTATTGTTTGTTATTCGGTAGTAGGTATTCCACAACCTCGGACGGGATGACATTCAATAGTTCCCACGCTTTTCCCGTTTATTAATAACCGCTTACTTCTGGGAAACAGTAGGCAAAAACAATTAAAGCTATGGACTACTTAGCAGCAAAAAAATTACGTGAGGAATGGGGTAACAAACCTTGTGAACACCCGAGTTTTGAAAAAGAAACACACAAAGATCCTGAAGGCTTGGATATTTGGGACGGTACGGATTATGACTGTACCCAATGCGGTGCAAACTTTACCCAAGAAGAGGTAAAGCGAATTGAAAAGGAACGGCAGCGCTGAGGTTGGAAGTTTAAAAAGTAACCTCGAAACAAATGTTATAGCCTTTTTGTACAAAGCCCCATTACTTCTTGTATGGAGGTGATGTGTCTTTGTCAAAAGGCTATATATCTGGACAAAGGTTTTACATGTAATTATATTGTTATTGTAGAATGCAAAGATGGTTAGTTGGTCAACAGCCTGCATTCTATAAAAGGAACTAACGTTATTTACATGCGTGGAGCCATGTGAGAAGTTAAAGAAATTATGAAATTTATAAGAAAACGGTAAGTCTATGAAGCGAATATATACAACATTACTATTGGCTGCAATCACACTTTTTGCATGCCAGACTGTATCTGCCTACGACTTTGAAGTTGATGGTATTTACTATTATCTCAACACTTCGGATATGACGGCGACCGTCACCTCCGGAGATGAAAAATATGCAGGGGATGTAGTCATCCCGTCTTCTGTCACTTATAATACGAAGACACTTAAAGTGACAACGATTGGTGAATATGCTTTTTCAGGATGCACCTCTCTGTCTTCTGTCACGATTCCCAATAGTGTGACAACGATTAGGTATAGAGCTTTTGAAGGATGTACTTCTCTGACATCTTTCGTGATACCCAATAGTGTGACAAAGATTGGCGGATATGCTTTTTCCCGTTGCACCTCTCTGACTTCCATCGCAATTCCTAATGGTGTGACAGAGATTGGCGGGAGGGCTTTCTCCGGTTGTATTTAGAACCCTCTGAACTACCAGTAACAACTAATACTAACCAAGCATAAAACGCTGTATATCAGATATTTCTAAAATTTAACACTTCGAGGACTGTTTTTGGTTGCTTCGGAATTTCCCGTTATTTTTGCGACGTATTTCTACCGCGGGGAATTTACGAGGCTTTTATTTTGCCATATCGCGAAGGGAGTTGACAAGGGTTGCTGAGGGGTTACGATGAGTGTCAGAATCCTGCTCCAGACTTGAAGATTGCAATATAGTGGCAAAAGGCGACAAGGATGGTCGAAGGCTTACATAGATTTACTTGCGGAGAGGTGCAACAAAAAGAATGTTGGACAATTAAATATCGCAAGTATGTCAAAGACAAGAAAATGTGCTTATTGTGGCAAGGTTTTCACGGCAAACAGTGGAAACCAGAGGTACTGCTTGGAGGAGTGCTCTGAGCAAGCCAAAGCCGAAAGGAAGAAACATCAGCGTGATTTCTTCCGTGCCGTTGAGCCTGTGATGGAATTCCAGAAGCAGGAGTACCTGAGCTTCTCCAAGGCAGCAATCCTATTGGGTTGTACCCGTCAGTATGTCTATAAACTCGTTGACCAAGGCAAACTACCAGCCTCACGTCTGAGCAGCCGAATGGCTCTTGTGCGCAGATCAGACATTGAGAAGATGTTTGAAAAGAATCCCTATAATCGTGTCATTCCCGGCTCTAAACCTAAATCCCTCAAATCAAAGAAGACCAAGACTGCCAAGAATCAGGAGAAACAACATACTGACGAAGTACTGTAATACTACTCTGGCGAGGAAGTGATGCAGATCTACAAGGTCAAGCAGACATGGCTCTACACCACTGCCAAGCGCAGACAGATTCCGATGTGCCGAATTGCAGGACGCAACTACTACAGCAAGACTCATATTGATGCAGCCTTTGGCAAGGCTATCGACCTTGATGCGATCATTGACTGGTTGACTGCTCAGGAGGTATCCGAGAAATACGACATCAACATTGGTGCAGTCCGTTCCTATGTCCATCGCCACAAAATTCCGAGCAAGCGGGAGTTCGGAAGGACCTACTATTCCCAGAGTCATTTTGAAGAACTGCGTCGCACTGACCTCATGAATGATGACTGCTACTACACCTCTGCTGAAATCGCAGAGAAGTACGGTATGACCAAATCCAATGTTGGTGTGATTGCCAAGAACCACCATATCACCAAGGTCAAGGTGGGTGTCAAACTGCTGTTCTCCAAAGAAGAGTTCGACAAGGTGATGGCAGACCGACTGGCTCAGTTCGGCTCCTATAGACTGACATAGAGCCGTAATATCCTTGATTATTCATGAAAATTCAAGTTATTGTGCAGTTATCCAGAAGTTACGGGCATCATTCGTTATCACGGAACCATCATTTCGTTTTTTTGTGCCCGAAACGTGGTAACTGCCAGCAATAATCAAGGCATCCACGAAGAAAATGAAGTCTAACAAAATAAACGTATTCAACTATGAGTAACATCTGCAAGACCGTTACGTTGCGCACCCGAAAGATCAAGGGTGGCGAGCAGTTGTCCTTCTATCTTGACTACTATCCTGGCTATCGGGATGAATCAACGATGAAGGTCATGAGACATGAGTCGCTTGGTATCTACATTTATGCCAAGCCCAAGAATCAGCGAGAGAAAGACTATAATGACCGCATGCGCGAGAAAGCCGAGGCTCTGCGTTGCCGTCGCTATGAGTCCATCGTGAATGAGCGCTATGATTTCTTTGACAAGGAGAAGATGAAAGGCAGCTTCCTCGCTTACTTCAAGGAGAAGGCAGAGAAGAAGAACGACAAGTGGATGCACGTGTATCAGCACTTCGAGGTGTTCTGCCAAGGCAAGTGCACCTTCGAGGAAATCACTGTGGATCTCTGCAACAAGTTCCGAGAGTATCTGCTTTGTGCTCCACAGCTGACCCACAAAGACCGTCCTCTGCACATCAATTCAGCAGCCAACTACTGGTCAACCTTCCGTGCATCTCTTCACATGGCTTACCGTGAGCACAAGATTCTTGAGAATCCAAACGGCTTCTTGGAGCGTATTGACACCATCCCGACCGTCAAGGAGCATCTGTCCAAGCAGGAGCTCATCAATCTGGCGAATACACCTTGCGAGTACTCTGTTCTGAAGAACGCCTTCCTCTTTGCCTGTCTGACAGGACTCAGAAAGAGTGACATCAAGCAACTGGAGTGGAAGCACATCTAGCCTTATGGCGATGGTGGCATGTATATTACACTCCGTATGATCAAGACACAGGAACTGGTGAACAACCCTATCAGTGACGAGGCTATGGAACTGATTGGTGAGCGAAGCACAGGAAAGGTCTTCGTAGGCTTTAAGGATTGCATGACTCAGACAGCCTTGAAGAACTGGTTAAAAGAGGCAGGCATCACCAAGCATATCACCTTCCACTGCACCCGACATACCTTCGGCTCATTGCAGGTGGATGCAGGAACGAGCGTCTATACCGTTCAACACATGCTGGGGCATAAGAACGTGGAGACCACACAGATCTATGCGAATATGGCTGACCAGTCCATGCGTGACTCTGTGGATCGCATCACGCTCAAACCAACTGTACCATTGAAGTTGGTGAAGTAAACAACGCTACTTGATTACTATTATTTGGGAGGGGCACTTGCTTCTCCCTTTTTCTTTTACAGAAAATTTTATAGTATGAAAATGGTTCGATTATCATACTCAAATCGAACCAAATGCTATATTTTGCTAAGAAAAGGCAGATTTATCATGACAATCTATAGCAATCATGAATATTCGGACTAACTTCGCAAGGTAGGAGCGGTGCTACACGAACAACGAGGAACAACCGTTTGTTGTTTCCCTTTTTCAAAAAAGAGAACCAACAGCCAAGGTACTCAGCGAAAAAAGCTGTTTTCGGAGGATATTCCTTGCCAGTCAACTCATCTCGAGCTACCTTCGTAGGGCAAAAGCAGTTCAATCGTAGCAGCATCCGCTATTTCAGAATTAAAAATAAAAAGATAGTCTATGAAGAATTCAAATGAAACCAGTGCTATCATGCACATCAATGACAAGTTCAAGGCAAGCCTGTACCTCTTGGTCTGCATTGCCGCAGTGTTTATCGCCATTATCCCTGCACGCATCTGCATGGGTATCTTCTCGGGTGACAAGACCATCTTTCTGATTGCCCTTGTTGGGAATATCGGCATCTTTGAGGTTGGCGTATGGATATGCCTCTCAGGACCTTTGGAAATTTACCAATCTTTCAAAGGTGGGAAGAAGAAAGATGAGCTTTCTCCAGCACCAATTCAGGAGTGTCTTCCAGAGTCTTCCGAACTCCCAGAGCAAACCGTTCAGCCAGAAGCAGTCTCTCCGTTGTCTGATGATGCTCAAGCAATAGAACCTGAAGCAACTCCGAGAACAGATCTCTCAGTCATTTACGACAAAGGCTATGATGACTACCACAATAACCAGTCTGCCAAGGATAAGGAGATTCTGGCGAAGATAGAAGCCTATATCCTCTACATCCTTGCTCCTTTCATGGGGAAGGAAGACCTGTATGCTCTCTGTGGTGAGTTCATGGCATTTGCCATCGACCCTCTATACAGGCCAAAGCCTTGGAATGGTCTCAAAGGCACTCTCTCCAGTTTTGATGTCCGTCATCTGACATGGAATATTGCAGTCCGTCTAGGTCTTGGCAAGGGCAAGCCCTACAGCACAGAGCTGTGCATAGACTTTATCAGGACTCTATTCCCCGACATCTGTGAAGGTTTCGATCCTTCCACATTGAAGAATCTGCGAACCACATCCCCATCTGAGAAGATTCATATTGATGCGCCAGGTCAGGACGGAATCTCCTTCCATATACCTGAGTCAGCCTGATCTTTCTTTCCCTCTTATTTAATCTTACGCACTCATGCAGCCGCATTGGATCAATAATGATCTGATGTGGCTGTTTTTCGTGTCTTTCCGTGTTCTTACTGATTGCTAGAACAATCTGTCAAACAAGCTCTTTTCACCTTAATAATCAAGGAAAACAAGGTCTAACCAAGTTATTGTGCAGTTATCCAGAAGTTATCCAAAATGACCGTCATCACGGGTACATCATTCCGTTACTTTGCCCCGGTCTCTAAACCAAGACCGCGTCAATTATGGAAATAAAAAAAGTTACCCATGACGACCTTCCACAGGCCGTTGCCCTGCTTCTGGATGAAGTGAGAGGCATCAAGGCAATGCAGCTTTCTCTGCAGAACGAGATCAGAAACCTTAAGGTTATGGACAACCGCCACAAGCCAATGACGGTTAAGGAAGCTGCTTTGTACACACGCATTCCTCAAGGCACCTTGTAGGAGAAGCTGATTGCCGGTGAAATCCCTGCAACCAAGCCAGGCAAGCGCTACGTGCTTTATCAGGATGAGTTGGACAAGTGGCTGGAGGCAAACCGTAAGAATGACGTGCCGCTTACCGCCATTGAGGAGAACGAGGCTATCCTCTCTTCGCATAAGCGTAAGCCTAACAAGTCTTCTTGGCAGAAGTAACCTTTGTTGTATCACTTTAAAAGCAAACGGATATGAAGTCATTTGATAAAATTCCTATTCCAGCGAACATACTTTCAGTGGTATGTACACGCTCAAACGCAGAGGTAGGCAAACTGGTCAAGGCGATCACTACCTATGCACTGGAGGGTAAGTTTACTGCCCTTGATGACCCTCGACTGGATGCTTACTTCGAACTGGCAGCATTGGATATTGACTCCATGCGAACAGCGGCAGAGGTGAAAAGCCGGAAATGCAGTGAGAGTGCCAAATGCAGAACGGCAGGATCTTCTAACAACTCAGCGAAGAAAGCGAACGCTACGAACGCTAAGCCTAAAGCAAATATTGCGACCGTTGCCGAAGCTGACGAAGTTCTGTCATCACCGATTACCGAAGTTGCTGCACCAGTTGCACATACAGCCGAAGCTACGACTGCTCCAAATGCAGACAATGCCAACGCTTTCAACGCAACCGATGTCAACTCCTCATTCAAGCTTATAGCAGGTGTCTATCAGAAGATAGGCAACAACGAGGCGCAGGCATTCGATGCGTGGTCACATTTCACAGCCGATGAGCGTATGGCAGCGTTCGCTTATGCTCAGCGAATGCCAGGTGACCTTACGTCACGTTCCTACCTCTTCATCTATCTTAGAGACAAGGAATGGATTGGAAAATGATGTACGTAGCACGTCCTTTTGACCACATGAGGAAGTCCTTCCGACTATCAGTCGCTAACTCAGAATCATGGAAAAACGTCAGGGACGTGCCTACGGCGTAGATCAGAGATTTTTTAGGTAGCAAGTTGTGTTTCCGGTGACCGAAAACCTCGTCAGCATCCAAGCCAAAGGCTGTAGATGCTTCCTTAGAGGCAACGGGCAAAGCCCTGCCTGTTTGGTTGAAACTCTTGCTCTACTTCGGCATAACCACCCAAAATCTCTTATCTTCCCTTACTTTGTTAAGTAGCATAATGCATCCTTTAATGAACTATCATGAAGATGCTGCGACTAGTCAAACAATAATAATAGAATTGATAATGACGAATAATACAAGCGCACAGAAATCCAGCACTAAAAGTGTTGGCGGTCGTCCGAGAAAGGAGAAATACGACCAACGTCGTCATCACCACAAGGTGAGTTATAATGACGAAGAAGAAGCTATCATCCAGATGAAAGCTGAGGATTATCATGCTAAGGATGACAAGTATTTGCATGACATTGCCCTATTTGGCGAAGTCTATGCACACCTTACAGAAGAGAACACGGAACAATTGCGTGAGGTCTGTAATATGGCGAACAACACCAACCAGATTGCTCATGCAGCCAATGCGGCTGGCTTCCATCAGGTAAGATTCAAGTCAGAGAAACTTGTAAACATGCTCTACGATCTTGTTCAAAGAATCCTTCGTGGAGGTGATCTGTCAGAGCCTATTTCTGACAGCATAGACAATAATGAATCAAGAAAGGAGGTTTGAATATGATTTGCAAAATGGTATTTGGAAACTCTTTCAAGGGTTGTCTTGACTACATTACAGGCAAGTACAACGAAGACAAGCACACCAGGATTCTGGCGCATAGCAATGGCATTCCCGATATGGATAACAAAGCGATTGCGCAGGTCTTCGAGGCTTATGCACGGAAGGGTGGTCATGATATTGAGAAGCCTGTAGGTCATTTCGCTTATTCTTTCCACAAGGATGATTCTGATCTGATGAACGATAGTTTCATGGCTCGGATTGTTTGGAGCACATGCAAATGCTGGGCATACGAAATACTGAATTCATAATCGGCAGACACTATGACACAGACCATGATCATTGTCATCTGATGTTCTCCATGGTTGATAATGATGGAAACGTCATTGATGATTCAATGATTTTTGCCCGCAACTTACGTATCTGTAAGTATCTCACCAAGAAGTATGGTCTTACCATGTCCTCGGAGAAAGACAAGGTCAACAGGGATAAGCTTCGTGGCAAGGAAAAACTGAAATATGAGTTTTATGACAGAGTGATGAGATGCAAGGAACAGTCATCTAACTGGAAGGAGTTCGACAAGGCTCTCAAAGCAGATGGGCTGAAATTACACTTTCATTATAACAATGTCAGTGGAAACCTTATGGGTGTAGTCTTCTCTGATGGAAAGCATAGCTTTGGTGGTAAGCAGCTTGATGAGAAACTAAAGCTTGATAGTCTAATCAAGGACTTTGGTGACTTGAAGCATATCACTCATGACAGTGTTCGTGAGTGGTACGAGGATTATCATGACAGACTCCGTGAAATCAACAGTTGGAGCGAATTTAGAAATCTGATGAAAATTTATCCAGAATTCGATTCCGTCTTCCCTGATGGTGAATACCCAGACTTCAACTATAAGTCAGTACCAGGCTTACTGTACGATTACTCCAGTGAAGCCAAGGATTACTTCATGAAGGATTACGTACCCTCTGATGATGGTCGTAAGGGTTATATCGGTCTCCAGCTGTTGTGCGAGATATTGCTCAATCCTTACGAGCCTCAAATGTCCATGGGTGGCGGCGGAGGAAGTACTGACAATCGTGGTTGGAGAGATCTTGACGACGAAGAGAAGGAGAAATATCGATTCAGATTCAACTTCAGTGCTGGCAAGTCAAGACCATCCATAAGAAAGAATAAAACTCACTCATTAAAGCGTTAGAATATGGCAATTAAAAATCAAATTCCAAAATCTGGAGTCTCGTCTGACGAACTCATACGAGCCCAGTTAAGAAAGGACAATCTCAACCATACAGCTGAGATTAAGATGCTGATGGCTATTGCGGAAACACAAGGCCTTATCGTAGATTTCGATGAAAAAGAAAATGAAGTGTCAATCAAGAAGGCGGAAGTAACTCATAATGCTCCTCCAGGAAGATCTCAGCCAGCCTTTAATGTTGGTTTGCCAGATGGGCGTGTCATCGATCTGGATGCGGTTAACAGTCCCTTATACGAAGCTTTGTTTTCGGTAGTCAAGCAGGTTCTGAAAGATTGTCTTGATAGTAATTCCATCAGAGTCTATGCCAGTGTAGATGACAGTGTGCATATCAAGAACAATGATGTCGTTATGGATGCTATCAGATCACGCTGGAAAGAATGGCTTCAGGATGTGTTGGCGCAGGTGATTCAGCAGGCTAACGTATCCAAGCCCAAAGGAGAAATGGTCTTTCAAGATGGAGCTGATCGCTGCTACAAAGTTCCAGAGCTGGAAATTGCAGGCTCTCCTGCACCTCCTACTGAACCAGAGAAGAAGCCTTCAAGGTTGAAGCAATGGTGCAAGTTGTGGTGGAATGATCTGACTTCATCCATTTTCAAGGCTGTTGCTTATGAAGTATGCTTCTGTTCCTTAGTGCTCTGTGGCTATCTGTGGTATAAGGACAAGCAGATGGAGCATGTCGTTAAGGAATATGGCATCATGAAGCCGACTCTAATGCATCATCCCGTCTATCGGTCTTTCATCCAATCCCTTGACTCAGTTCTTGTCGATGAGGATGTAGATGATGTTATTGAGCGGATTCAGAAGAATCAGCACAAGTGATAATAATAATTTCTAAACCAAAACATCCGACTGATTCTGTCATGTGTCTAGAATCAGTCGGATGAATAGAAAGTCAAACCATGGGGATAATCAGACCACCTAGAATAGGTCAATTCAAAGATCATTGACTATTTTCCTGCGAATTGAATAACTCCCATACTGTTTTGTGGGAAAGTTCTTCTCCGTCATATATAATGCAGTGAATTCTCTGTTTTAGGTCTTCAGGTACGTTCTTAGCAAACTCCTTTATTTTCTCAAATGAGGGTATATCGTCTTCGTTAGAAGAATCTTTCATCCCATATAAAATAAAAACTCCCATGTGATATGGTTGGAATACATGACTTGTATGTACACGTTTGGTATTTTCTTGTGTGTATTCAACTATGGAATCAAAATCTTTCTGGATGTTTCTATAATTGCATGCTCTTTTGATTTCGCAGGCTATCATATTGCATCTGGAATCTTCAAATTTTTTATGATGTAGTACCATATCTGGATAATAAAGGCTTTTCTCTTTTTTGCCTGAATATAAATCATCTACTAAGACTTTTTGAATCTCTCCGGATACTAATAATTCGTCCTCATTACCCCACAAAGCATTTTGCCACCTTCTGTATAACTCATATGCAAAGACTCTTTCCACTAGACGTATTTTTTCATCATACTTGGTGTCTGTAGACGGAGTGAATTCGCAAGTTCCACATTTAATAAATTGATTTTTTACCTCTTTTATTGCATATATTAATGATCGTAGATAGTAATCATCAGTATGCTTTTGTTGTATTTCGTTGTTCATATTTTTTATATTATATAGTTTTAGCCTACAATAAGGCGGATTCAACAAGCAAGTGCAAATTTAGGCAATCTTTCCATAAAAGCATT
>ERZ791765.1851-NODE-1851-length-10238-cov-32.228715_pt1 | contig 10238 bp, 9 predicted proteins | sample MGYA00509949_ERZ791765 | MGnify/ENA primary metagenome ERZ791765 (study PRJEB30046, sample SAMN00791980) | human gut metagenome | study: EMG produced TPA metagenomics assembly of the A metagenome-wide association study of gut microbiota in type 2...
CGGTCGCCGCCGGCGACGCTTTCGGCGCGGTGGACATCGCCACCATCATGAAGCTTTCCCGCGTGCTCATGCTCGTGTTCGCGGCCATCATCATCGCTATCTGGTGGGAGAAGAAGCACTCCGAGGTGGAGAACACCGGCAAGAAGACCGTGGCTTTCCCGTGGTTCATGCTCGGCTTCATCGGCGCTTCGATCATCGGCACCTTCGTGCCGCTCATCGCCTCCATCACCCCGCAGCTCGTGGACTTTGCGTACATCGTGCTCGGCATGGCCATGGCCGCGCTCGGCATCAACGTGAACTTCAAGGCCATCGCTTCCAAGGGCAAGAAGCCGATGCTCGCCAGCTTCCTGACATCGATTCTGCTCATGTGCTTCGCCGCAGGTGTTGCGATGCTGTTCTTCTGATAAGCGCTCCAAATACAAATAGGCGAAGGCGAACGACAGTGAGCAATTGGAATGTGTCACCTAAAAATCACGTACTTGCACAACGGATAGCCCCAGCCGAACTGGCAGGCCATCGCGATGAGTTTCACCACATACGGGCTCAGGCCCGTCGCGTCCGGCATCCAGCCGATCAGCAGCGTGCTGAACGTGAAGTTCCAGATCCACAGCAGTACGAACAGCACCACCGATCGGGTGAAGTTGCTGGACGATTTGAACGTCACATTGCGGTTCATCACGAAGTTGTAGGTCGCGGAGCACACTACTGCGATGCCGTTGGAGACCTGTGAGGGTACGCCAAGCAAGTGCAAAATCGCGAACGTCGCATACTCCACAATGGTCTGCGTGGCCGAAACGCCCACATACTTGCCCAGCACGGCGAGCCCGTTCTGCTTGTTCTTCTCTTCTGTGTCTGCCATGCCATGCACCTCCGGCCATTCGTCTTCCATCAATCTCGCGGCATAATATCGCTTCTATGCGAGAAAACCACAGGCCGCCGCAGCAATCGGCACTACTAGAGATAACGCCAGATAAGCCGTTGCGGTGGGGTAGTGGCGTTTGCGGAAGAGCGTCACCATTTCGTTGATGGCGGTCGAGAACGTGGAGAAGCCGCCGAGGAAACCAGTGGCCAGTACCAGATGCCACGGTTCGGCCAATGTTCCGCCAAGTGCCAGCGCAGCAACCAATCCAGCTAGAAAACCGGCAATGAGATTGATAGTGAATGTGGAAAGCGGAAATGCGCGCTGCCAATACGTTTTGATGGTCACATCCAGCAGATAGCGGCAGGAAGCGCCCGCGCCGCCGCATAGACATACCAGAATTGGCAAGATTGCAGATGCCATCAGCGTGCGCCTCCCATGATCGTGGCAGAAGAGTGAGAGGCAGATGCGGGATCCGCAGTCGATTCCATCTTCGCGGTGCTGGCCGAATGAGCCGAATGAGTCGATACGGCAGTTTGGGCATCACCTGATGGAGAGCCGGCCAGATGTGTCCCGGTCCATACGCCGGCAGTTGCGCAAGCCAATCCAAGCACAAACGTCACCAGCAGATAGGCGATGCCGGCCGCCGCCTGACCGTCGCAAATCGCGGTGAAGCCTTCTAACGCAAGCGTCGACATCGTGGACAGGCCGCCGCATACGCCCATGCCGAGTCCGCGGCTGGCGAATTCCTTGGAGCGTGCGTCGAATCGAGAGGAGCCGGCCAAGTAAGCGGTCAACCCTGCATAGCAGAAGCAGGCCAGCATGTTGGCCACGAACGTGCCGGTATGGAAGCTGCCGGCTGCGGGAATTTGAACAACCGCATAGCGAATTGCGGTGCCGATGGCACCGCCGCAGAAGACGACTAACGCAATATCAAGATGAATGTCGGGAAGTTTGCGAGTCGGGGAAGTGACCGTACGTACGCTCGGTCTAGCGTCTGCGGATGGGGATTGCGAATCCATAATAGCCTTTCCGGAAACCGCTGAATCCTGCTGAAGACACAACGATTCCATGCAATATCAAATCGTGTGTAGGAACTATCAGCAGTGTGCGGTTCGAAACGAGTTCAGGCGGGTTCCATCGCCGGTTCCTTAGCCTACTCGTGGCGGCGACAACAAACGGCAGCAGTATCTCGGATATTGGCCTATCGCGGTGGATTTCGGCAAGAGACTTCTGCAATGCCGATGAACTTGGTTGCCGTGAGGAGATAAAGCACGTAGATGAATTGCTTGGTTGCTTCCATACCTCGTGGGTATGGCTCAACATGGTTTATGGCTATTGGTTAATACATGTCGATTGTCGTTTAATGGAACATGAGGATAACGGGCCCTAATCGCTCGGTGCCGGAAACAAGGAGTTGTGAATATGTCTGAAACCATGAAAGCCGCGATTTTCGTTGAGCCTGGCAAGATGACCGTGGAAGAGGTGCCAAAGGCGGCACTTCAGCAGGATGATGACATTGTGATTCGCATGGTGCGCACCTGTGTATGCGGCTCCGATTTGTGGTTCTTCCGTGGGCTGAGCGGCCAGACCGCGCACAGTCAGGTGGGCCACGAAGCCATTGGCGTGGTCGAGGAGACTGGCGCGGCGGTCGAATCCGTTAAGCCAGGTGATTTCGTGGTCGTGCCATTCCCGTACAGCTGCGGCAAGTGCCCGGTATGCAAGGCCGGCTTCGAATCCGTGTGCCCGCACGGTGGCTACTTCTCCGCCTGTCAGGCCGAATACCTGCGCGTACCGGAGGCGGACGGCACCGTGGTCAAGGTGCCCGGTTCGCCGGAAGACTACGATGACGCGACGCTCGCTTCGCTGCTGACCATTTCTGATGTGATGTCCACCGGTTATCACGCGGCGGCTTCTGCTGAGGTCAAGCCCGGCGATACCGCCGTGGTCATGGGCGATGGTGCAGTCGGCCTGTGTGGTGTGATTGCCTCCAAGATGCGTGGTGCCACGCGCATTATCTCCATGAGCCGTCATGAAGACCGCGCGGCGCTCGCCCGCGAATTCGGTGCGACTGATATCGTGCCCGAGCGTGGCCAAGAGGCTATTGACAAGGTGCTGGAGATGACCGGCGGCTATGGTGCGGACGCAGTTCTCGAATGCGTGGGCTCCAAGCAGTCCTTCGACACGGCGATTGGCCTGATTCGCCGCGGTGGCGTGATTGGTCGTGTGGGCCTGCCGCACGACGTGGAGATCAGCGCCGAAGGCACGTTCTACGGCAACATCGGCATCAAGGGCGGCCCGGCTCCCGTGCGCCACTACGATATTGACGGTGGTCTGCTGGATGCGGTGCTTAAAGGCGAGATTAACCCTGGCCGCGTGTTCACCGCCGAATATGACCTCGACCATATTCAGGACGCTTATGAGGCCATGGACCAGCGCAAAGTTATTAAGGCGTTGATCCGGTTCTAATCGCGTGGTGTGACGGGGTTTACCGCAGTGGTATTTAACGTCCGTATGTATGCGTCCCCTTTGTAGGGCCGCATACATACGGACGTTGTGATGTGTCTGACGCGGTTTACGCTGAACGATTGTGGTGACGCAAACCGGTCACCTGTTACTCGGCGAGCAGTGCCTTGTACTGTGCAGCGGACTGGGCGAGGGCCTCGTCGGTGATGCCGAAAGCGCCGCACGTGGCGAACGGCTTGAGTCAGGTCGCGCCGATGTATAAGCCGTGCCCTCGATCGGAATAAGCAGCTGCTCGATGGGGTAGTGGCCGGGGTGCCGGTCTGGTAGGCCGATTCCGGCGAACCGGTGGACACTGCGCATCGCGTCGGGAACCGTGGCCAAGGCGTACACCGAACTCGCCGACTGCGGCATCATCGACACCGGTGCCGGCCGCGCGGCGCGTGTAAAACGGGTCAAGCCGATTCCCGAACCGCTGGTGCGCGCGGCCAAGACCTATGCCGACGAGGCCCGCCGGCTTGGCGCGAGCCTTGATGACGCCTTCAACGCCCTGTGCGCGCAGTGGTAAAGCGCGCACCGATGCGAAGCCTACACGGGGTGCACCGTCAGCGAAAAGTCGCCGATGGTGCTGACGGTCGAGGGTGAGGCCAGATTGCAGACATCTCGCAAGCAGTACGTGGCATACAGCGGAAGATAGGTTGTTCCGCCGTCCTGCGCAATATTGGAGCGGGACAGCACCACGCCCTGCGAGATGCGATATTCGGCATTGGCCAATACGGCGTCGATGGCGGCGTGCGTGCGGTAGCTGCGCCCCGACTTGACCTCGAACGGCATCACAGAATCGGCGTTCGTGTCAGCGATGAAATCGACTTCACCATGTTTCTTTGCCATGTAGTAATACAGCGGAATGCCTTGCGCCGTCAGCTCCTGAGCAATCACGTTCTCGTAGATGGCACCCAGATTCGGTGAGGAATCATCAAGGTATGCGGCTTGCGCGGTCGGTTGCGGGTATCGTGCCATGAGCATACCGGTATCAGACTGGTACAGTTTGAACTTCGGTGATTGCGCCGTGCGTTTCAATGGTGTTTTCGGCTCGGTGACGCAGTTGGTTTTCAATGCCACACCCGCATCGACAAGCCAAAGAAAATCCTTCTGATTGCGGTCGTACCGAGCACCGGGGCTGATGGAGGAGACGGCGAATCTGCCGTTACCGTCAATCAGCTGAGTGGGGAGCTGGTCGAAGATCTCCTGCACCTGCAATGCGCGATTGCCTGCGTACTGCGAAATATCGTGGCGATATTGCCGGTTCAACTCGTTCTGCACCGCGCGCACAGCCGCCAAATCACCCTTGGTGTCCAGAAAACGTTGCACGACTTCCGGCATGCCGCCGACTACCAGATAGGTGCGGAAGTTCGTCATCATTGCATCGTGAATGTACCGGTCGATTGGCGTGACCGACCGGCAGGATTCTCGGATGTTTTCAAGTGTCGACTTCTGTACGCCGATGGCCCAACAGAATTCCTCAAAATCCATGGGACGCATGGTTTTTTCGATGACCGAGCCAACGGGGTAGGAGCGTACGCCCTTGAACTCAGTGCCGAGCATGGAACCGGAGAACACATAATCGAAACGGCCATCGGCCACCAGAAACTTGACCATGGTCATCACATCCGGTGCCTCTTGCACCTCGTCGATGAAAATCAACGTATCACCGGGAATGAGCGTTGAAGGTGAGAACAAGGTAAAGCGGCTGATGAACTCCTGCACGTCGTTCGCCGATGCGAGCGCTCGGGCCGCCTGCTTGTTCTCGTACAGGTTGATTTCAAGGTAATGGGCGTATTCGTGCTTGGCGAACTCGCGTACCGCGTAGCTCTTGCCGATCTGGCGAGCGCCGGTCAGCAGCAGTGCTTTGCCGGTACCGCTCCGCTTCCATTCCAGCAGATCGTCCGAGATTTTGCGCTCAAGCATGGCAGCTCCTTTCCGAATCCCTTATGAGGGTAGCATTTTCTGCCTTGTATGTGCAAAATGCCGCATTTCAAAATGGGGCTTTGGTGCAAAATGCCGCATTTTAAAGTAGGGTTTTGGTGCAAAATGCCGTGTAAATGGTGAATTGGACGTGCTTGTAAGGGGAGCTGGATGATCGTGCGGCTGGATGACCTTGTAACTAAATGATTGAACGATTGCGCGGCCGTCGTTTGCGTGGCCGCAAAGTTGTGTGGGCTGTTCGCGAATTATGCGCGGTCGGCCGTCATGTGCCTGCGCTTGGGGTGCTCGATAAGTAGCGCTCGCTTCTTGGCGTCCTCGGCGGTCGAAGCCGGTACGCCGTCGGAGGAGGCGTCGATGATGCGCTGCAGGTAGCCGTATAGGGTGTGCAGCTCGTCGTCATTCAGACAGTCCAGCATAGAGGGGCCTGATCAAAACCAGTTCACGAGGTCCTTTTTGCTTTAATCCCCGCTGAGAGCGCGTAGCGCCGGAGGATGATCGGATGCCGCGACGCCGAATCAAGATTCAGCCGCTCGCCGACCAGCCCGACCAGCAAGGAACCGGATTCGCGCATCGGCGGCATGCGCGCTGCTATTCGCGCTGAAACAGCATGGCATGGGTGCGCTGACACCGCGCCGGCGCAAAGGCCATCAGTGAAACTGGGGAATCGGATTGCAGGTGGCGGACGGTGCCCAAGACGAAAGATTCTCGTCCGGCGTTCAGCCGCTGTCGTTGGCCGTGATGATACTGGAGACCATGAAACTCAGGCGGCGGCAGCCAAGGGCGAAGTCGAGAAAGAGGTGACGGCGTGACACTTGAACAGAGGTCAGATAGCGCGGCGGCAGGCCACGAGGCATGTGACCAGCCGATCAGGAGCCTGGAAATCCTCAACCAATGCGTTCCGCTGTTCGAGACGCTGAAGGATCCGAACCGGCAGCAGTTGCTGGTGCAATTGGTGTGCCATGGGCCGCAGACGGTGGGGGAGCTGGCCGAATCGTCGGCACTGTCCCGCACGGCCGTGTCCCATCACATCAAACTGCTGGAACAAGCCGGATTCATCGAAATCAGCAAAGACGCCACCCGCCGCATTTGCTCGGTGCGTGCGGATCGATGGCTGCCGCTGCTCGATGAACTGTCTTCCGCCCTGAAAGCCGACCTTGCGGCGGCGGAGCAGTGCCGAGCATGAGCGACGATCAACGGCCGCAGGCGATTGAGGTGCGCGGTGCGCGCGTGCATAACCTCAAGAACATCGACATCGACATTCCGCTGGGCGAACTGGTGGGCGTGGCCGGCGTCTCCGGTTCGGGCAAGAGCTCGCTGGCGCTCGGCGTGCTGTATGCGGAAGGTTCGCGGCGCTACTTGGAGGCGCTGTCCACGTACACGCGACGCCGCCTGACCCAGGCCAGTCGCGCCCAAGTGGACGAAGTACTGCACGTGCCGGCCGCGCTGGCCCTGCACCAGCGGCCCACGGTGCCTGGCATCCGTTCGACGTTCGGCACGATGACCGAACTGCTCAACAGTCTGCGGCTCCTGTTCTCCCGCGTCGCCTCGCACGTGTGCCCGCATTGCGGGGCGCGCAACGAGTCGACGCTGAACGTGGCGGCCGGACTGCCCATCACCTGTGCTGGCTGTGGCAAGGAATTCCACGCGCCCGGAGCCGAATCGCTCGCTTTCAACTCGGCCGGCGCCTGCCCGACCTGCTCCGGAACCGGCATTGTGCGCGAAGTGAACCGTGCGGCCCTGGTACCGGATGAGTCGAAAAGTATCGACGACGGTGCGGTGCTGCCATGGGGCTCGCTCATGTGGGACCTTATGAAGCAGGTGTGCGGCGCGATGGGCGTGCGCACCAACGTGCCGTTCAGCGAGCTCACGCCCGAAGAGCGTGACATCGTATTCAACGGGCCGGCCGTCAAAAAGCATATTCTTTACAAGCCGAAGAAAGGCGACGATTTCGCCGAACTCGATTTCACCTACTTCAACGCCGTATACACGGTGGAGAACGCGCTCGCCAAAGCCAAGGACGAGAAAGGCCTGAAGCGCGTGGCTCGATTTCTCAAGGAGGGACCATGCGCCGACTGCGGAGGTACCCGACTGAGCGCCGCAGCCCGGGCCCCGCATGTGCGCGGGCTGAACCTGGCCGAAGCCAGCGCGATGACCTTGGATGCGGCGGTGGATTGGGTGCGCGGCGTGCCGGAATCTCTGCCCGCCGACATGCGGCCGATGGCCACCAACATCTGCGAATCATTCCTGGACGTGGCCCGCCGACTGTTGGATTTGGGCCTCGGCTATCTGGCGCTTGACCGCGCCGGTGCCACGCTTTCGACCGGTGAACGCCAGCGTGTGCAGCTCGCCCGTGCCGTGCGCAACCGCACCACTGGCGTGCTGTATGTGCTTGACGAGCCATCCATCGGGCTGCACCCCTCGAACGTGGACGGACTGCTCGGCGTGATGCACGATCTAGTGGCGGACGGCAATTCCGTGGTGGTCGTGGACCATGACGTGCGCGTGCTCAAAGCCGCCGACCATCTCATTGAAATGGGACCGGTTGCCGGCGCCGAAGGCGGGCATGTGATCGCGCAAGGCACGGTAGACGAAGTGGCGGCGAATCCAAGTAGTCGTATTGCGCCGTTCTTGGCCGATAATGTGAGCGCGCGCATCCGTGAGCGCGTGGCGGAACCGCAGGTGTTCGACCTTGGCCACATCCGCATGACAACCAGCCAGTTGCATACGGTCAAGCCGCTGGACGTTGATATTCCGCGCGGCCGGCTCGTGGCGGTGACAGGCGTCTCCGGCTCCGGTAAAACCACGATGGTGCTCGAATCGCTGATTCCCGCACTCAAAGCGCAGGCGGCGGGGGAGCTGTTGCCGGAACACGTGCGCGAGCTTGAGACCGAGGGCATCCGTCGTGCGAATCTCATCGATGCCACGCCGATCGGCGCGAACGTGCGCTCCACCGTGGCCACTTATGCCGATATTCACGACGAATTGCGCCGCGCCTTCGCCCGCACGGACGACGCCAAGGCGGGCGGCTGGAAGGCTGGCGATTTCTCGTACAACACCGGCCGACTGCGTTGCCCTACGTGCGACGGCACCGGTTCGATCTCGCTCGACGTGCAGTTCCTGCCGGACGTTACCATCGAATGCCCGGATTGCGGCGGATCCCGGTATGCGCCCGAAGCCGGCGCGATTCGGCGTGCCGTTAAGGGAGAATCGCACCTTTCGTTGAGTCTGCCGCAGCTGATGGCGATGAGCGTGGACCAGGCGCTGTCCGTGACCGGCGACCTCAAGAAGGTCCACGCGCGTCTGACCACCCTGCACGATCTGGGTCTCGACTACCTGACGCTCGGCGAACCGACCCCGGCGCTTTCGGGCGGCGAAGCCCAGCGGCTGAAACTCGCCAGCGAAATGGGCAAGGCCCAGTCGGACGCGGTATTCGTGTTCGACGAGCCGACCATCGGCCTCCATCCGCTCGACGTTCGCGTGCTGCTGGGCGTGTTCGACAGGCTCGTGGCGAGCGGCGCAACCGTCGTGGTCATCGAACATGACCTTGACGTGATCGCCAATGCGGACTGGATCATCGACATGGGTCCGGGCGGCGGCGAAAGCGGCGGACGCATCGTCGCCACCGGAACGCCGGAACAAATCGCGGCCAATCCGAACAGCATCACCGGGCGGTATCTGCGTTGACTTGTATGGCGGTCACGCGCCTTTGCATAGGACCCTGCGCGAGTAGGATAGCCGTCCATGGTGCAGATTCATGGCATTAGACGCGCGAACGCGGACGCGAAATATCGGCAGATGACCGGGCAGCCGGTCAAGCCGCTGATCCTCAAACTGTGCTTGCCGGCCGTCATCTCCAACTTGGTGACCACCGCATACAACCTCACGGATACGTTCTTTATTGGCCAGCTCGGCACCGCGCAGTCCGGTGCTATCGGCATCGCGTTCTCCATCATGACCGTGATGCAGGCGCTCGGCTTCTTCTTCGGCAACGGCGCGGGCAACTCGATGAGCCGCGAACTCGGCAAACAGAACAATGAGCGCGCCTCCCGACTACTGGCCGTGGGCTTCGCGGGCGCGGTGCTCTCTGGTTTGGTGATTGCCGCAATCGGATTGCTGACCCTGCGGCCGCTGGTCGTCATGCTGGGATCGACCTCGACGATCGCCCCATACGCCGTGCAATACCTGACGCCGTTGTTGGTCGCCGCACCCTGTGTATGCGGGTCGTTCGCGCTCAACGGACTGCTGCGATACCAAGGGCAATCGGCGTTCGGCATGATCGGGCTGGTTTCGGGCGCATTGCTGAATTTCCTGCTCGCGCCGTTGTTTATCTTCGTGCTGCACCTCGGAATTTTTGGTGCCGGCCTGGCCACCGCCATCTGCCAGACGGTGAGCTTCACGATTCTGACCACGATGAGCCGCAAATTCGGCGTAATGAAGCTGTCCTTGCGCAATTGCAGGCCGGATGTGCTGCTCATGCGCGAAGTGGCCGGCGGCGGCCTGCCTTCGCTGATTCGCCAAGGTGCCGGCTCGATCTCCGTGACCTGTGTGAACATCGCCGCCAACCCGTTCGGCGATGCGGCCATCGCCGGCATGGCCATTGTGATGCGTATCATGTTGGGCGCCAATTCGGTGATCGTGGGCCTCGGCCAAGGTTTCCAGCCGGTGTGCGGATACAACTACGGGGCCGGCCTGTTCGCGCGAGTCAAAGAGGGATATTGGTTCTGCGTGCGGCTCGCCACCTGCGTGCTCGTGGCGTTGGCAGCGCTGCTGTGGATTTTCGCGCCGCAACTGGTCGAGATCTTCCGTTCCGACCCGGCCGTGGTGGCGGTGGGCGTGGCAGCGCTGCATATTCAATGCTGCACGGTGATTCTCAATGGCTTCAACATGATGGGCAATATGATGACCCAGACCATGGGCCGCACCGGCATCG
>ERZ791765.1853-NODE-1853-length-10235-cov-9.851179_pt1 | contig 10235 bp, 8 predicted proteins | sample MGYA00509949_ERZ791765 | MGnify/ENA primary metagenome ERZ791765 (study PRJEB30046, sample SAMN00791980) | human gut metagenome | study: EMG produced TPA metagenomics assembly of the A metagenome-wide association study of gut microbiota in type 2...
GAAGAAGCAGATATTTTCTAGCCACAAGTGTTACAAAAAAGCTTGACCACAACAGGATCGAAACCCTTCTACTTACAAATCCCGGTTCTTTCAACAAGGTCAGGCTCGTAAGAGCCTGTGGATCGAAACTTCACCGCATATAGGGCATTTAGTAAGTAATAATGGTCAGGCTCGTAAGAGCCTGTGGATCGAAACATGTTACATACTTTCAAGAGCCTATCGTGACCCGGGGTCAGGCTCGTAAGAGCCTGTGGATCGAAACGCAAATTATGAAACTGGCCGAAATACGCCGATGGGGTCAGGCTCGTAAGAGCCTGTGGATCGAAACAGAAGCCCTGACAAAATATCTGAAAGATGGGGAAAAGGTCAGGCTCGTAAGAGCCTGTGGATCGAAACTTCGTTGGATGCAGAATAAGCATAAAATCCATAGCGGTCAGGCTCGTAAGAGCCTGTGGATCGAAACAATCTGATACCGGGACCCCATTGTATCGCTTGGGTCAGGCTCGTAAGAGCCTGTGGATCGAAACCCAGCATTCCTTACAGGTTTTTCCTGCACATTTTGGTCAGGCTCGTAAGAGCCTGTGGATCGAAACCATTTTCTTCTACAATCTTTATCCGATCCAAGCCTGGTCAGGCTCGTAAGAGCCTGTGGATCGAAACCTTCTATTTTGCAATCATTCAGGACGGCAGTTCCGGTCAGGCTCGTAAGAGCCTGTGGATCGAAACAGGCTTTGATGTTTGCAGGCGGTTCAATGCGGAGGTGGGTCAGGCTCGTAAGAGCCTGTGGATCGAAACAGTTTGCGATCGCACCGCTCTGGCGACACTGTTACGGTCAGGCTCGTAAGAGCCTGTGGATCGAAACCTCCAGTGCCGGAAGAATCGGAAGCAGTTGGTGGTCAGGCTCGTAAGAGCCTGTGGATCGAAACAGAGAGATATAGAAAGATTATTTGTGTCCGAAAGGTCAGGCTCGTAAGAGCCTGTGGATCGAAACCATATATTACCTTGGCCTTTAACGTGATTGTTGGGTCAGGCTCGTAAGAGCCTGTGGATCGAAACGCGGATCCTTTGCATCATCCTACCAGGGATTGGCCCGGTCAGGCTCGTAAGAGCCTGTGGATCGAAACATTCGATGACTCGACGGCTCGCTGATCCATAACAGGTCAGGCTCGTAAGAGCCTGTGGATCGAAACAATTATTGGCTTGTTAGAAGGCATGCTTATAAATCGGTCAGGCTCGTAAGAGCCTGTGGATCGAAACATTGCCATACGATCTATGAAATTGCTGAATGTTTGGTCAGGCTCGTAAGAGCCTGTGGATCGAAACTCCACAAACTTTATGGAGGTGTTGTTTATGAAGGGTCAGGCTCGTAAGAGCCTGTGGATCGAAACATATTAGCATCCATGTCGGACGATACAGACGATTGGTCAGGCTCGTAAGAGCCTGTGGATCGAAACCTGCAGGTAGCAAGTGAGCAGGTGCCGTTCGGAGGTCAGGCTCGTAAGAGCCTGTGGATCGAAACGTCCGGTAATCTCGCTGGCAGGGCCAGTGGAAGAAGGTCAGGCTCGTAAGAGCCTGTGGATCGAAACTGATGCGCTGGCACAGAGCAACCAGCAGGTGAAGTGGTCAGGCTCGTAAGAGCCTGTGGATCGAAACACCAACAACAAGCCGCAGATTGCATTTACCGTCGGTCAGGCTCGTAAGAGCCTGTGGATCGAAACAATCCCCTTTAAAATATCTTCATTTAGAAAAGCGGTCAGGCTCGTAAGAGCCTGTGGATCGAAACATTCACCTGGAGCTGTTTCCCACTGTAGAGAAACGGGTCAGGCTCGTAAGAGCCTGTGGATCGAAACTGGGGAGCTGCCCGGTTTTTGCGAGTGAGTATAGGTCAGGCTCGTAAGAGCCTGTGGATCGAAACTTAAGGACCTGGGCATTGTTATGACGCAGAGTGCCGGTCAGGCTCGTAAGAGCCTGTGGATCGAAACCTTCACTTTTCCCAGTAAATGTAGACTGCCTGGTGGGTCAGGCTCGTAAGAGCCTGTGGATCGAAACTCATTGGCAAAATAGGTGAATTAGTACAGATAAGGTCAAGCTCGTAAGAGCCTGTGGATCGAAACCGTCCCATCCACCACGCCGGGCATAGCGACGGTCACGGTCAGGCTCGTAAGAGCCTGTGGATCGAAACACGGGCCTTTATTTTTACAGTATCTTCCGGCTTCAAGGTCAGGCTCGTAAGAGCCTGTGGATCGAAACCATAAGATTACTTCAGCCTTCGTTCCTGTTGTGGGTCAGGCTCGTAAGAGCCTGTGGATCGAAACGTATCCCAAAATCATAAAATTTTGCGTTGTGCATAGGTCAGGCTCGTAAGAGCCTGTGGATCGAAACGACATTGCGGCCATGCATGGATTTAATCCACGGGGTCAGGCTCGTAAGAGCCTGTGGATCGAAACATGCCGACCCGCATCTTGATAACAGTCATGCAGAGGTCAGGCTCGTAAGAGCCTGTGGATCGAAACATCCACAAAATATCTCTTCTTCCTTCCGTGTAGCGGTCAGGCTCGTAAGAGCCTGTGGATCGAAACGATATAACAGATGCAATAAACCCAAATACCGGGGTCAGGCTCGTGAGAGCCTGTGGATCGAAACTTATCTGCCTTGTCGCAATGTTCACATGGTTTATGGTCAGGCTCGTAAGAGCCTGTGGATCGAAACTGATACGGCCGCAATTGGCTATCAGACAACTATCGGTCAGGCTCGTAAGAGCCTGTGGATCGAAACATCCCAGACTGCTTTTAAGCCATCCCAGAGTTTGGTCAGGCTCGTAAGAGCCTGTGGATCGAAACTATTGGGCCGAATGCTCCCATGACTTGAACATTTGGTCAGGCTCGTAAGAGCCTGTGGATCGAAACAGTTCAGCCAGTTTACTTCATCCGCCGGAAACGGGTCAGGCTCGTAAGAGCCTGTGGATCGAAACCACTAAATCTTCAGTATCTGTTGATAAACCATAGGTCAGGCTCGTAAGAGCCTGTGGATCGAAACCTTTAAATAAACCGTATAAATTCCATTTAGCGGCGGTCAGGCTCGTAAGAGCCTGTGGATCGAAACAGTCTCAACTGGCCATTCGTATAAGACTTCATGCGGTCAGGCTCGTAAGAGCCTGTGGATCGAAACTTAAAAACGCATTCCGCTAAGGAATGTTGGGCGGTAGGTCAGGCTCGTAAGAGCCTGTGGATCGAAACAATGCGGGTATCCGGTCGCAACCCCGGAGGAAGTCGGTCAGGCTCGTAAGAGCCTGTGGATCGAAACGGGGTTACAGAAAAATTTCTACAGGAAGCTATTGGGTCAGGCTCGTAAGAGCCTGTGGATCGAAACCTTCTTATAACCACAATACTGTTTCGCCTTTGTGGTCAGGCTCGTAAGAGCCTGTGGATCGAAACCGAAGACGACGCCATAAGCTCCGAAGACGACGCCGGTCAGGCTCGTAAGAGCCTGTGGATCGAAACACCCTGTATTTTTAATGACCTACATATTAGTATGGTCAGGCTCGTAAGAGCCTGTGGATCGAAACTCCAATGTCAGAGCATTATAACGACAAAGGCCATGGGTCAGGCTCGTAAGAGCCTGTGGATCGAAACCCTTACCGGATCGAGGTAAAAGAGTATCACAGCAGCCGGTCAGACTCGTAAGAGCCTGTGGATCGAAACACGAACAGTATCAGTCGGCTTCACCTTTGCAAGGGTCAGGCTCGTAAGAGCCTGTGGATCGAAACAAACCGGATGCCGTTGGTTTTTAGATGCTGTTTTAGGTCAGGCTCGTAAGAGCCTGTGGATCGAAACGTTCCGTAAACTTTCATAAACACACAGCTTTTCTTGGTCAGGCTCGTAAGAGCCTGTGGATTGAGGTTTTATTGGCGCAAAGAGATGTGGATTCCGGGGATAAGAGATCGGCAGATGAAATCTGTCAGCAGGAACTGAAGAATGCTGTCTGCATCACACTTAAGGAAAAGGGGGCTCAGGAAAAGGGGAGTCTTATGAAAAATGTGATCCGGACGATGGGGTATGCCCGAAGCAGTACTTCCTTAGTGGAGGCTGCTGAAAAGGGGATGAAGTATGGAAGGAAGACAGGGGAGATTGTGCAGGATGAAGAGAAGCGGTTTAGGCTGGGAAATTGACAATCTTGCTAAACTGAAAAGTGCAGTTCGCTAAGGAAGAATGATACCCGGTGTCAGAAAATAGTTTGGAGAAACTGAGTAACAACAACAGCAAAAACAATCATTCATAGCGATTAAATCACCAGAAGAATTTACCTGCACATTAGGAAATGATTAATAAATTCTTTAGCATTCAATAATACAATAATTCAAAAGATTTATTATAATGTTAGAGGAGATAAAAATCATGGAACGTGAAGTGTATAAGCCGGATTGGGTATAGAGTTAAGGAGGCATCATGAAAGGATTTAAACGACAGAATCAGTTATTTTCTCTCTGTGGATTGAATTGTGGACTTTGTCCCATGTTTTTGAATAAAAACTGCCCCGGCTGCGGGGGCGGTGAAGGAAACCAGACATGCAAAATTGCAAGATGCAGCATTGAGCATGATGGAGTAGAATACTGCTTTCAGTGCGGTGAATACCCTTGTGAAAAATATGAGCATATTGACGATTTTGATTCCTTTATAACGCACCGCCAACGAAAGGCTGATTTAAAAAAGGCCAAGCTGTCAGGAGTGGAAGCTTATAATAAGGAACAACAAGAGAAGGTAAGAATACTGGATATTCTCCTGTCCGGCTACAATGACGGACGGAAAAAGACACTCTTTTGTGTAGCTGTAAATCTTTTGGAATTACAAGAGCTGCAAGAAGTACTTAGAGAGATTGATAATAGACCTGACATAAAGATGTTGACACTCAAAGAAAAAAGTGCTTTTGTTGCAGGATTGCTTCAAGATACAGCATCGAATAGAGGGATTGATCTGAAACTGCACAAAAAAAAGCGGTGATAGGAAGCTCTCATTTTTTGTCAGTGACATACCAAAATAAAAAGGGATTGAGAATAGCAAAAATGAAAGGTAAATTCATATGAAGTACACGTGTATGCTTATATCGGTAGCCGACATTAATGCCGCGAGAAATTTTTATGAGGATTTGTTCAGATTGGAAGTATTTCAGGATTACGGAAGAAACATTGCTTTTACCTGCGGCCTGGCATTGCAGCAGGATTTTGACTGGCTGGTGAACCTGCCGAAAGAAAAGGTATTAAAGAAATCCAACAATGCAGAAATCGTCTTTGAAGAACAGGATTTTGATGGTTTTCTGAATAAGTTGAAAGAATATCCTGACATAGAATATCTGGGAGAAGTGCTCGAGCATAGCTGGGGCCAGCGGGTGATTCGGTTTTATGATTTAGACGGACATATCATAGAAGTTGGCGAGGATATGAAAATGGTGATAAAACGTTTTCTTGCTTCCGGTATGAATATGGAAGAAATCGCTGTAAAAATGGACGCTTCCGTGGAGGACTTAACGAAACTTTTGAATCATTAAAATGTCCATTTTCCTGTAAGGTTTTCATGGGATATATTATACGTGGGAGGTGTCGGAGCAAATGAAACAATATATTGCATTTTTGCGTGGTATCAATATAAGCGGCAAAAATAAAGTGTCCATGGCAGAGTTAAAAGAAGGTTTTGAAAAACTTGATTTTGGAGATGTTAAGACATATTTGAACAGCGGAAATGTGATTTTTTCAGGTGACGAAGACGAGGATGAAACGTTTACAAATCAGATTGAGGTAATGATAAAAAAACGGTTTGGCTTGGATATTCCTGTTTTTGTCATAGCAAAAGAAAAACTTGAGAACATCTTGCATAATGCACCGGACTGGTGGGGGAACGGAAATAATGAAATTTATGACAATCTCATTTTCATTATTCCGCCGGCCACATTCGCAGAGGTATATAGTGAGATTGGAGAGCCTAGAGCGGAATTAGAAAAAATAAAGGAATACAAAGAAGTGATATTTTGGTCTTTCAGCCGAAAAGATTATCAAAAAACAAATTGGTGGTCTAAGACAGCAAGTGCAGCTATCAGCAGCAAATTAACGATAAGAACGGCAAATACTGTTAAAAAGACAGTTGGAATGTAATCGTTTTTGTTATAATTTGCAGGTAGGCAGAATAGCAGAGCAGAAAACAAAGAGGAAAAATTTATGTTTGCAGATGGTCGAAGCAAAAAAGTTGTTTTTATAGCACATTGTATATTAAATCAAAATTCAATATCTGACGGGACAGCCGTTTTTCCGGCAGCTTTTAAGGAGGTCATAAAAATTCTTCTTGATGCTGATATTGGCATTGTTCAAATGCCATGTCCTGAACTTTGCTGTTTGGGACTTAATAGAGGTAATAACAATGGCGCAGATGATCCTGTTGTCATTGAAAATACCCGCATTCGTAAGGAAATGCAAAAAGATGAAGCTCACAAATTATTAATGGCCCAAGTTGATTATGTAATGAAACAGATAACAGAATACAATGCTTATGGCTTTGAGATAACCGGAATCATTGGTGCAAATCGTTCGCCAAATTGTGGTGTGGAAACTACATCAGATTTTAATAAAGAGATAAGCGGGAAAGGGGTATTTATGAGCGAACTTAGTAATAGAATCAATGCGCTCAACTTGAATATTCCCATGTTAGGAATCAAAAACACTGATAACATTTTTAATCAACTAAAATCTATTATTAAGTAAAAACAAATTGGAATTTATCGGGCGGAACAACACATCATCAAAGAGACGGATACACGAATGATGAGTAAATGCTATATTCAATTTGCTGCATTGTTTCTTCTTGACTTTTACGCTGCGTCATAGTGTATGATGAAGAAAAATGAAAGGAATTAAATATATGAGAATTGTTTCTGTCCGTTCAGATGGTGTTTATTCAAAAATTATGAGCGCACCTTTTGACAGGAAAAATGATATCTACCGTTATGAACTGATGAAGCCTTTTGAAAAAAAGTGGGCTTGTTACAGTGTGCCAATGAAAGCTGCAGCACGTAATGGCTATGATGTCATTATGGCAAGCGGAATGCTTGGACATATGGCGCCAACCGCTGTTGATGAAAAGCAAAAGCATAATATTGAACTGATTTCAGACAATGCGCTTTGGAAAAGATGTGAATTGTCAATTCAAAACTCATTAAACTGCTTTATTGAGCATGGAGTAAAATTACCTGTTCAAGAGTATATGTTTACCATTTTGCTTGCAAATCCAGAAAGCCCATACACTGTGTTAAATGATGGCTATTGCGGAGATGGAGGTATTCCGGGATATATTTTTGTTTGGCTAACTCCAAATGAATACACATTAAATCATCTTCATGTTGCTTTAGCACATGAAACAAACCATAATGTGCGGTTTCAATTTATCAAGTGGAAAAATGACATTACACTCGGTGAAATGATGGTCAGTGAAGGATTAGCTGAAAACTTTGCAACTCAAATGTATGGTGAGGATAAAGCGGGGCCTTGGGTTACTAAAACCGATATGGTAACCTTAAATGAGTATATTAAGCCAATCATTCACGATGGTTTAGATGTTCAAGGGCTTGAAAACCTCAATGCCTATTTGTATGGCGATGAAATGGCTGCTTTGCAAAATTACGCTCCTGTTGGTTTACCTTACTGCGCAGGCTATGCTTGCGGCTATCATTTGGTTAAGCATTATTTGAACAAAACAGGGAAAAGTATTGCAGAAGCGACTATATTACCTGCGAGTGAAATCTTAGATTGTGTGGAGGACTTTTGGAACCAATAAAATATAATTTGGAGTTTTACAACAAGCATGCGAATTCCACTGGCGGTTTTGAATTTATTTACAGGCCGCCTTTTTCTTTTTATAAACTAAGGCTCCAGCCAAACAGTTTGGGCTTTAATATCACATTTCTCCAACATAAATAAAAATGGTAATTTTGCGTATCTTAGGAAATAATTAATCATTTATCCATTATATATAAACACATTAGTGTCACGGATCCGGTATAATGTATATGATTTAATCTGAAAGGAGTGTCATGCTTTGCTTGAAAAAATACTTGTTGTTGATGATGAGAAAGAAATTGCGGATCTGATCGAAGTATATCTTCAAAATGAAAATATGGATGTATATAAGTTTTATTCAGGGGAGGAAGCGCTTGTCTGTATTGGGAGTACGGACTTTGACCTGGCTATATTGGATATCATGCTTCCGGATATCAGTGGACTTTCGATATGTCAGTCCATACGAAGTAAGGAGTACACATATCCGGTAATCATGCTTACGGCAAAGGATGGAGAGACGGATAAAATTACCGGGCTTACGCTTGGAGCAGATGATTATATTACAAAACCGTTTCTGCCTCTTGAGCTTGTAGCAAGGGTAAAGGCCCAGCTTCGCCGTTACAAGAAATACAATGTGGGCTCAGCGGTTCCGGCAGCGAATGAAATCTTTAAATATGCCGGATTGACGATGAACATTAAGACGTATGAATGTCGGCTTAATGGAGAGACGCTGTCATTGACTCCTACAGAATTTTCCATACTAAGGATACTTTTAGAGCGAAGATGCAGTGTTGTCAGTGCCGAAGAATTATTTCATGAAATCTGGCAGGAAGAATACTATACCAAGAGTAACAATACGATTACTGTACACATCCGCCATCTTCGTGAGAAGATGAAAGATACCGGGGAAAATCCCAGATATATAAAAACGGTATGGGGGGTTGGATATAAAATTGGTGAAATTTAAAAAAGCAGAGTACAACTATTCAAAGCTCGGCCGTATTACGTTTATCCGGGGATTATGGATTACAGTGGGAGCAGTTGCTGCAGTCTTTGTACTGCGGATGCTGACACGCGGACACCTGGCAGATGCGATTGTTGAGTGGATTGCACGCATTCTTTCAATCAGTGAGAATGAAGCTGATTTAATATATTTCCAGATGGTGACTGCTAATATGCAGTTTATTCTTGCGTTGGTCATAATCATATTTGTTTTTTTGTTATTCCATATGCTGTTGGATACATATAAACGATATTTTGATGAGGTAGTAACAGGGATTGACAAGCTTATGGAAGAAAGGGCAGCGATTACCCTGTCTCCGGAACTGGAGAGTGTGGAGCATAAACTGGCCGATGTAAAGCGGACACTTGCAGAACGGGCGGATGAGGCTAAGAGGGCGGAGCAGCAGAAGAATGATCTGGTGGTATATCTGGCTCATGATATCAAGACCCCACTGACATCTGTGATAGGATATCTCAGCCTTTTAGATGAAACACCGGATATGCCCGATGAGGAGAAAGCAAAATATATCCATACTGCATGGGAAAAGGCGAACCGGCTCAGGACCCTGGTGAATGAGTTTTTTGAGATTACCCGCAGCCATTCGGAATCTCTTCCGCTTCATAAGACAAAGGTTGATCTTTTCTATATGATTGCTCAGATTTCAGATGAGTTGTATCCGCAGTTGAATGCATGCGGAAAAATCATAGAGAATCATGTAGATGAGGACATATCTTTATATGGCGACTCTGATAAGCTGGCCAGAGTGTTTAATAATATCCTGAAAAATGCCATTTCTTATAGTGCGGAAAACAGCGTTATCAAAGTCTCAGCCAGAGAGCTTTCAGAATGGACGGTGATTCGATTTGAAAATGACGGGGAAATTCCGGAGGATAAGCTCAATGTGATTTTTGATAAATTCTGCCGTTTAAGCAATGCGAGATTAAGTGAAACTGGAGGCTCCGGCCTCGGACTTGCTATTGCAAAAAATATTATTGTACTGCATGGCGGACAGATAAGGGCTGAAAGCAGTAATGGACGCACTGCTTTCATCATTGAAATCCCATCAGCATCATCCAAAATCTCTGTCACAGCATCTTAGCGATTTTAATACATCTACCATTTCGATCGACCTGATAGAACAGGCGGGGAATCAGACGATTATATAATACATTAAAAAGGTGGTGAGCATTTTGAAAATTCGCAGTGAATTTACATGTCCGTTAGAATTGGTTCACGATATGGTAAAGGGTAAATGGAAACTTATTATAATTTTTAATTTGAGGAAAGGCTCTTGCTCATTTTCTGATTTGTTACATAGCATTGATGGAATAAGTCAAAAAATGCTTTTGGAGCAACTGAAAGAATTAAAACAGTTTGGCTTAGTCGGGAAAAAATCCTACGCTGGTTATCCTCTCA
>ERZ791765.1859-NODE-1859-length-10211-cov-2.397794_pt1 | contig 10211 bp, 8 predicted proteins | sample MGYA00509949_ERZ791765 | MGnify/ENA primary metagenome ERZ791765 (study PRJEB30046, sample SAMN00791980) | human gut metagenome | study: EMG produced TPA metagenomics assembly of the A metagenome-wide association study of gut microbiota in type 2...
ATGATTAACGTCATGCTCGATCCGCTGCCTGAGGAATGGAACGGGTACAAGGTCAATACATCATTTCGGATCGGTATCCAGGTATTCCTTGTGCAGTATGACAAAGAACTGAATGAATATGAAAAGAGTGACGCACTGATCTATCTGCTGTTCGATGAACGCGAGCACCCGGATGGGGATGAACTTCGTCAGTGTGTAGAGTGGTTTCTAAATGGCTGGTTCCATGATAAACCGGGATCATCAAAAGATAACCGCAGACTGGTAGATTACGACATTGACCAGTGGCGTATTTATGCAGACTTCCGGCAGATATACGGGATTGATCTTTCACTAGATGAAATGCACTGGTGGATGTTCAATGGTCTGCTCTGGAACATGCCTTATAAGCAGTCATCATTCCAACAGGTTATAGAGATCCGCAGGAAGAAAATCACATCCAAGATGGGAAAAGAAGAGAGACAGGCGATCAAGGAAGCACAGGAAATGTATGCATTAGAGCAGCCGGAAGAAAAGAAAGAGTATACCGAGGATGAGAAAACAAAGATTGACGAATACGATCAGATGATGGCAGAGATCAGGGCAAAGAAGAAAGCAGAAAAGGAACTGGGATTAGTTTAGGGAGTGAGGATTGCATATGGCTGGTGGGTATGATGGAGAAATCAGAATCAATACAAGAATTAACACAAATGAGTTAAACACAGGAATAAACTCTATTGTGTCTAGTATTGGAAAAATTGCAAAAACATTAGGACTTGCTATATCAGCTACTGCATTTATAAAATTCGGAAAAGAAGCGATTGAACTTGCATCTGACTTAACAGAAGTTGACAACGTTGTGAATAAAGCATTTGGTAATATGCGCAGTGAAATGGATGCATTGGCAGAATCTGCTATCAAGAACCTTGGAATGAGCAGATTAATGGCATATCAGACTGGATCAACTTTTATGAGTATGGGAAAGTCAATGCTTACGAGTTCTGAGGATGCTAAGAATATGGCTCTGGAACTCACAAAGTTGACTGCTAATATGGCATCCTTTTTCAATGTATCACAGGATCTGGCAAGTATTGCCTTGAAATCTATATATACAGGGGAAACAGAAACTCTCAAGCAGTATGGCGTTGTCATGACCGAGGTAAACTTGAAACAGTTTGCACTTGAACAGGGAATAACAAAATCGTATTCTGCAATGTCACAGTCAGAGAAAGTAATGCTTCGTTATCAGTATGTTATGAGCCAGTTATCCTATATAGGTGATGATTTTATAGATACGCAGGATTCCTGGGCGAATCAGACAAGAATTTTGTCTGAACAGTGGAAAGAATTCATGGGTATCATTGGAAATGGACTGATTACAGTATTAACACCGGTTGTCCAATTTTTAAATAAAATTGTTGCTGCCCTTATTAATGTTGCAAATACAATCAGTGCGATTATGTCAAAAATATTTGGCATTCAAATGCAGCAGATGAGTACAACGGCGTCGGCTGCGGAAGATGTTGCTGATGGATATTCTGATGCAGCAGATTCTATGGATGACTATGCAAACTCTGTATCGAACGCCGCAAAGAAGGCAAAAGGCGCGCTTGCTTCCTTTGATGAATTGAATGTTATATCGAAAAATCAGACGTCTGGCAGTGGGTCTGGTGGATCTGGTGGCACCGGTGGAACGGAAATAAAACCATTTGATACGTCAACTCAGGAGAGTGTTATAGATCAGCTTGAAGGTAAGTATAAGAAGTTTTTCGACTATCTTAAAAAGTTAAAAGATGATTTTATTAATGGGTTTCAAACTTCATGGAATAATTTAGATGTTGACTCACAGGTTGAAAACATTAAAAAAAGTTTAGAGGGTATAAGAAAATCGCTTGTTGATATTTTTGCTGACAAAAGTGTATTGAGCGCAGCAGATAATTTTGCACAGACCGTTGTAACTTCTCTTGGCAGTATTAGTGCGTCTGTAATCAGTATTGGAACAACTATTGCAGAAAACTTTTTAGGGGGATTAAATAGCTATCTTGAAGAAAACTCTGGAAGAATAAAACAGTTTTTGATTAATTGTTTTAACATATCATCCGACATTACAACACTCATAGCTGAAGCATTTGAAACAATTGCAGATATTTTTTCTGTATTTGGAGATGAAAATGGACAGCAAATTACGGCGGATCTAATACAGATATTTGCTGATGCATTTTCTTTTATTACGGAAACTGCTTTAAAGTTTGTCAGAGACATGTTAGATATTCTCGTAACGCCAATTTCAGATAATAGCGAGAGTATTAAGAACACTTTGAATAATCTACTTGGATTTATCCAGCAGATAACAGGTGTTCTGAGTGATATTGTAAGACAAATAACAGATGGACTTACAGCTTTATATGATGAGCATTTAAAACCTTTTTTCGATTCCGTAAGAGACGGATTATCAGAGATAATGGCAGAAGCGTTGAAGTTATGGGATGAATATATTCAACCAGTACTGAATTATATTGCGAAATTAGTAACTGAAACGTATGAACAGCATCTAAAACCTGTTATAGACAATTTGATGGGATTATTAGGGGCGGTCATAGATTTGATAAAAACTTTATGGGAAGTAGTGTTAAAGCCTCTCATCATATGGCTAATGAATACTCTTGCACCGAAAGTATCTGACATTGCAAAAAAAGTAAGTGGATTTGTTTCAGCAGCAGTTGATATCATTTTAGATTGCATTAGTTTCGTGCTGAAAAATACAGAAAATCTTATAAAAATTGTCACAGCACTTATTAATGGAGATTGGAAGGGGGCATGGAATGCTGCAAGAGATTTCGTTAAAGATGGAGCAAATGGAATTATAAAAATTATAGAAACAATGGTAAATAAAATCATTGATGGAATTAACACATTAACGAACGGATTTAATAGTATCGGTTTTGATGTTCCGGATTTCTTAGGAGGAGGCTCATGGCATCCTAGCATCCCGACAATTCCAAATGTAAATCTCCCACGTCTTGCCAACGGCGGTATCACAACCGGCAGCACTCTCGCAAACATCGGAGAAGCAGGACGCGAAGCAGTACTTCCGCTCGAAAATAACCTGTCTTATATGAAACCGCTTGCAGAAATGATCGCAAGTGAGATGAAAGGCGTACAGACGGTGCGGATCGTAGCGGACGAAGGAAAGATTTTCAAAATTGTAAAGGAAGAGGCAAACGACTATTACCGTAGAACCGGAAGTCCGGCATTTGACTTTTAGGAGAGGAGCGTATAAATGTCATACAGCGGATTTTTAATAAAAGTAGGCAATTACACAGTTCCTTTCCGGTATATAGAGGCAAAGAAGTATAAATGTGGGATCAAGGGGCAGGATCTTGATTCTTACCGGGATGCGAACGGGATACTGCACCGGGAGGCATTGAGCAACGTCTCGATTAAAACAGAATGGGAAACGCCGGGAGATATAGATGAGAAAGCGTTGCGTGCACTGATGGATAACATCAGATCCCAATATTCCCATGCAATCGAAAAGAAATCGCTTGTTACCGCATGGATGCCGGAAATCGGTAATTATGTAACGATGTACTGCTATATGCCCGACGTGGAGTATCAGATAGATTATGCAGATGAATGGACGGTCCAGTATGGATCATTCCGGCTGGCATTTATCGGATATGGAGGTGTAATTGGATGATTGATTTTAAATATGCTGATTTATTTAAACAGAATAGCGTTGATATTCAGCTTGAGATTATTTCTGATGATGGAAAAATCCATATCACAAACACTGAATTTCATGAGGAAGAGTTTGAATTAACAGAAAGCCTGTGTTCACAGTCTGAATTGACTTTTGGTGCTGTCGAAGCCGGATCTGTAAAATTTAAGGTATCAAATATTTTTCTTCCAATGAAAGGGAGATGGATGACCATCAGGATGATAATTGGCGGGCACACAGATCAACCCTTTTTGATAGGAAGATTTAAAGGTTATTCCGATACGCCGACTGCTGACAGAAAATACCGAGATGTAGTTGCATATGATGCTCTTTATGACATTTTAAATGCAGATGTGGCAGCATGGTACAACACTGTATTTCCATCCCATAAAGAGCAGCAGAAAGATAAAGATGGAAAAACTACGACTGTTACAGTTTATGATCCGGTCACAATGAAGCAATTCCGGGACAGCTTTTTTAAGCACTTCGGGATTGAGCAGGCTGACATTATACTGGTTAATGACGGCATGTCTATTGAAAAAACAGTTGCAGTCACGGCATCCAGCGAGACAAGTTCTGATACAGAGGAATCGAGCACCATAGGCGAATCTATGAGCGGCAAAGAAGTGTTGTCCTGTATTTGTGAGATCAATGGCTGTATGGGGCATATGGGGCGCGACGGGAAGTTTCATTATATTTATCTGGAACAGGAGATACAGGGACTTTATCCGAGAAACGATCTTTATCCGGCAGATGATTTGTTCCCAAGAGATCCGAAAAGCAACCGTATCGGGAAGGATTTATATATAACGGCTGAGTATGAAGATTTTCTTGTTAAAACGATCAATAAGTTACAGATCCGGGAGCAGAAGAATGATATTGGCGTGATCGTAGGCACCGGAGACAATGCTTATGTGATCGAGGATAATTTTCTTGTCTATGGTAAAGGTTCAAAAGAACTGAAAGGAATTGCAAAAAATATCCTTTCCAAGATCAGAGGGATTGTTTACCGCCCGTTTACGGCGGACTGCAAAGGAAATCCGTGTCTGGAAGTTGGGGATGCAGTGCGGCTGCCGACCAGATATGAACTGATCGAGTCCTATATCTTCAAAAGGACTTTAAAAGGTATACAGGCTTTAAGGGATGATCTGGAAGCGGACGGGGAAGAGTGCCGGACGAGTAAAGTGAATGGTATACAGCGAAGTATTTTACAGCTTAAAGGAAAAAGCAATGTATTAGAGCGGACGATTGAAAAGACACAGAGCACGATCGAGGATAAAGAGAGGAAATTAATATCACAGATAACGCAGACTGCGACTGAAATCCGGACGGAAGTGAAAAACACAGCCGATGGTCTATCATCACGGATTACTCAAAACGCAAATAATATTACAGCAGAAGTAAAAAGAGCACAGGGGCAGGAAGTTGAACTTGCAGCAGCTATTAAAATCAATGAGGACAAGATTACAGCGGAAGTTACGAGAGCAAGCGAAGCAGAGGGCGATTTGTCCGGAAAGATAGAGGTGACCGCAACTAAGATACGGTCAGAAGTCAGTGCTTCTTTAACAGTATGGGATACCGAAGATTATGACGTTACACATTGTGGTTTAGGGAATCCACAAGATACATACCCTGCATCTTCGTATTATTCTGGACACAGTTTTTTGGATCAGAATACTGGAAAGTTTTATGGTTGCGAACCAGATGGTGGAATAAGCAGTGGAAAGAAATTTAAGCAGCTTTCATCGAGTGCGTCCAGTACGATTACGCAGTCATCAAAGCAGATCAGCTTGAAAGTATCAAAAGACAGCGTCATTTCAGAAATCAACCAGTCAGCCGAGGGCATAAAAATCAAAGCAAAACTTTTGGAATTAAAAGGCTCTATGGAGATAACTGGCGGGTATGTGCATATTCAGACGGAAGAAAGCACAGCAAATTTGATTGAATTTAAAAGAAGCGGTACATGTGTGCAGATGGGAACAGATGGCTTTAAAGCGGTAGAAGGAACACTTGAAAGTCCAAACCATCAATGTGTCGTTCAATATAATCATATCTCACTAAATAAGGGCGGAACAGATACGGATCACTGTATGATTAATCTGGATGGGGATACCGGTGTTGCTGGATTTAGAGGGGGGATAATTGATGGTTCAGATAAAAGAATAAAAAACACAATCAAGGATTTAGATAAACATGAATCAGCTAAGACCATTTATTCCTTAAAACCAAAGTCGTACCGTTATAATTTTGAAGAAACCGGTTATCATCATGGATTCATTGCACAAGAAGTATTAAAAAGTGTGAAAAAGGGATGGAATATATGCCCGAAAGCATTTCCAAATGAGAATGGAGAAGTTTATTACGGCATGAGGTACACAGAACTTATTGCAGATCTGGTAGTCACAGTGCAGTTACAGCATGAAGAGATAGAAAATCTGAAAGAAAAGGTGGAGAGTTTATGATTAATGCAGAAATCCGAGAGTTTGAGAATGACATTATTAATTATGTAAATGCCTGTGAAAGTATTCCGGTTGAGGTTAAATATCTGGTGTTTAAAGATATTTTGCATCAGATCGAATCAGAAGCAAATAGAAATGTGATTGCCGAACGGGAACAGATGGAGAAAGACATGGAAAAGGAGGACAAGGAACATGAATAAAGCACACGTACCTATCAACTGGGAGAATTACCCAAGCGATGAGACTCCGTTGAACGAACGAAACCTCAACAAAATGGATAGTGCTATCGGCATTATTGACGACAATGTAGTTACATTGGATGCGACGAAAGCAACCAAGACAGAGGTGGCAACGCTTGTTGCGGATGTGACGTTTGAGGAGTCGACCGGAATCATTACGATCACAAAAAAGAACGGTTCTAAGATTGCAATCGATACACAGATGGAGAAGATCGCTGTCAACTTCACATACAATTCAACTACACAGCAGATTATCCTGACGCTGATTGATGGAACAAAACAGTACATAGATCTGTCAGCATTGATTACGCAGTATGAATTTCTTGATTCTGATACAGTGGCATTTTATATCGATTCATCCGGCAAGGTGTCGGCAATCGTGAAAGAGGGAAGCATTGAGGAAAAGCATTTAGAACCAAATTATCTTGCCAAGATTAAGGTTGAGGCGGCAAAAGCCGAATTGAGCCAGAAAGCGGCAGCAACGTCTGAAGCCAATGCCAAAGCAAGTGAGGATGCCGCAAAAGCCAGTGAAACAGCTGCAAAAAAATCAGAGGACAATGCCAAGGCGTCCGAGACAGCGGCAGCGAAGTCAGCTACAGCGGCAGCGGCATCCGAAAGCAACGCAAAAGTCAGTGAGACATCCGCCAGTGAATCATCCGCCACAGCCACGGAGAAAGCATCGTCCGCCAGTCAGTCAGCTGATACAGCAGCCGAAAAAGCAGATATTGCAACTCAAAAGGCTGCGGAGATCATCGGTAAAGCGGAATCTGCAGAAGAAAGTGCAACCAAGGCACAGAGTTATGCTGTTGGTGGTACAGGAAGCAGAGAGGGCGAGGATTCTGACAATGCCAAGTATTACTATCAGCAGGCAAAAGATGTATCCGAAGCTATTAAAGGTGGATTGCAGCCACACGGAACAGTTGCATTTGCAGATCTTCCGGCACTTGCGGATGTTAGCACAGGGTGGATGTTCAATATTTCAGACGAATTTACCACCACGGATGACTTTAAAGAGGGAGCAGGGAATGTAATTCCTGCCGGTGCCAATATTTATAAAACATCAGATGAAAAGTGGGACGTGCTTGCCGGAACTCCGGTAACTGGAATTAAAGGTGTCAACGAAGATTCTTTTCGTCGTGGAAATGTAGTGCTTACGGCAAAAGATGTTGGCGCAGTGTCAACCGGGGGAGATACAGCAGAGAATACCACAGCATTTACGGCAGCATCCGCAAGAGAAAATCTCAAAAGCAGTGAATCCCATGCGACTCTGTTCGGAAAGATTGTAAAGTGGTTTTCTGATCTGAAAGAAGTTGCATTTACCGGAAAAATCCCATGGTCTGACGTGACAGGTAAACCGAGTACATACGCACCATCCAGCCATACGCATGATGAACGATATTATACAGAAAGTGAAGTTGATTCTATATATTCTGGTATTATGCAGAATCTTATCAGCGGAGACGAAAATGTGACGACAAAATTATCAAAAAACATTGCAAATGGAGATGCGACGCTTGATAACAGAATAACAGCAGTTGCCAACGCATTAAAAGGATATCTTCCGTTGTCAGGCGGAACGTTAACGGGAAGTTTAAATATTGAATCTGGAAAATATATCCATGGAACACATACAAACGGAACAATTCTTGACATTCTGGGATTAAATAAGAACAATAACTGCCATGTCGGGAATAATACAACTCCGACGTTTCTTCATGGAGCGGGGTATCAATTAGATATATCTGGAGCATTCATTTGTCCGAATGTATCGAACCAGATGTCATGCGGAACAAAAAATAAATTATGGACAACTGTTTTTTCAAAAACAGGCGCTATTAATACCTCTGATCGTACAAAAAAACATAATATTATCGATTTAACGGAAGCGTATGAGCAGCTGTTTTTAAAATTAAAACCGAAGTCATTTATTTTTAACGATGGCGACCGTGTACATATTGGTGCTATCTCGCAGGATGTCGAAGATGCCATGCATGAGCTTGGAATGTCGGCAGAGGAGTTTGCAGGATTTTGTAAGGATATTCGGTATGATTATCGGGAATATAATGATGACGGAACACCTGTAGAATCTTCAAAAATTCCATGTAAAGACGAAGATGGAAATATCATTTATGATTACGCATTGCGGTATCAGGAATTTATCTTTCTAACTGTTTACATGGTGCAGAAACTTTGGAACCGTGTGGAAATATTAGAAAAAGAAAATGCAGAGATGAGAGATCAGATTAAATTGATGCAGCAGGATATTGCAGAATTAAAAAAATCAAGAGTCTAAGAGCCGATTACATGACCGCGTGTTGTGTAGCCGGCTCTTTTAAATAACAAGCCTTCGGGCAGAAAGAGAGGAAAAAGAAAATGGAATCAATCATAACTGCATTAATCACAGGAGGACTTGCGCTGATCGGTACAGCATTGACGGTCAGCAACAGTCAGAAAAAGACCGAACACAAACTGGAAACAGCGCAGGCAGTCACAGATTGCAAGATTGAAGAGCTGACGCGTGAAGTAAGATTGCACAATAACTTTGCACAGCGCGTCCCTGTAATGGAGGAACAGATCAGAGTAATCAATCACAGAATAGCAGATCTTGAGGAAGGAGAAAAATAATATGTTAAAAAATTCAGTATTCAAACCATCCGTAGACACACAGAAATGGTTGAAAGCCGCAGGAATCAGAGCAGTAAAGACCATGGCGCAGGCTGCAATCGCAGGAATCGGAGCGGCGGCAGCGATGGGACAGGTTGACTGGAAATATGTTCTGTCAGCATCCGCGCTGGCGGGCGTGTTGTCTATGTTAATGTCAATTACCGGAATCCCGGAAGTAGAAAGTGAGGAATAAAATATGATTATCAATGTACATGCCGGACATAACCCGGACGGAAAAGTAGCTTGCGGAGCAGTGGGTGTTATTAAGGAATCCACAGAAGCCAGAAAAGTAAAGGATGAGGTTATCAGATTGTTAAAGGCGGCAGGACATACAGTTTATGATTGCACCGTTAATGATGGAACCAGTGCTAATGATGTACTGGTAAAGATTGTGAAAAAATGTAATGCACATAAGGCAGATCTGGATGTATCAATCCATTTCAATTCCGGAGCAAATGATCGCGCCGGTAACGGACGAACCACGGGAACAGAGGTTTATCTGTATAATTCCAGCAGTAAGGCAAAGAAGTATGCAGAAGCGGTCGTTAAGCAGATTGCAGCACTGGGCTTTACAAACCGTGGCGTAAAGGTCAACCCAAAGCTATATTTCCTACGCAGATCAAATAATCCGGCAATGCTGATCGAGTGCTGTTTTGTGGATGATAAGGACGACGCAAAATTGTATAATTACAAACGCATGGCAGAAGCTATTGTTCGTGGAATTACTGGACAAGCTGCCACAGCCACCAAGACCGAATACAAAGCCGGAAACTGGTATCGTGTGAAAGAACCTGTCCCGGTCTGCAATGGATATTACGGCGAGCAGGGCAGATATATTTATTTATCAAACCAGATCAAGACATCCTGTGACAATAAGGGCGGTATTGGCTACCTGAGTGAAGGCGCAGACATCAAACCAGTAGAGGTAAGAAAGTTCGATGACGGATCCGTGTGGTTCAAACTGGATGCTACGATTGCATGTCTGGCTGTTGGAGTGGATGGAAAAGTTTATATCGGATGCTGAGGAATTTTGTCATGAAATTTGTCATGAAAAGTTCAAAGTGGCGCAAATGCTGACATTATGAGTCTTAATTTAATGGGTTCGACTCCCGTCAGGTCCACTCGTAAAGTGCCGTATTTGCGGCACTTTTT
>ERZ791765.1860-NODE-1860-length-10201-cov-3.278533_pt1 | contig 10201 bp, 9 predicted proteins | sample MGYA00509949_ERZ791765 | MGnify/ENA primary metagenome ERZ791765 (study PRJEB30046, sample SAMN00791980) | human gut metagenome | study: EMG produced TPA metagenomics assembly of the A metagenome-wide association study of gut microbiota in type 2...
CGGCGCGTCCGAATGGTAGCGTCACCTATAACTACCTATATGAAAAGTCTTAGAGACAGCCGATTGAAGCTTCTGGCATTGAACATAGTGTGCAGAACTGCCTGTAGCTTATATTTGTCGTCCGTTCGTCACCAACTAATATTCAATTAAACAACAATTTCTATGATAATTTAGTTCCACAATTACTACAGAACTTGGCACCATTTACAGGTGTTCCACAATTCGGGCAGAACTTGTATGTACCAGCTGCTGTTGATGATGTCTGGCTGTTACCGTTATTGATATTATTCATCATCTGCTGTCCCATAGCCATACCCATCTGCACACTCATCATATCTGAAGCGATGTTATTTCCGCCTTTACCTATATTGTCTGCCATAGCCATCTGACCATATTTACCCATGTCAGCTACCATTGATTGCGATGCTGCTTTGTTCTGCATCTTGGTAATCTCTTCTGGGTATGAGAAGCTGGCTATATTAAAATCTGTTATTTCTATTCCAAGCTTACTTATCTGCATATCAAGATCTTCTTTTATTCCTGAAGCAATATCATAAGCATTAGCCTGAAGATTGAACATATCCTTGCCTTCCTTAGATATCCACTTCATAAGAAGCTGATCTAACACAGCAACAACTCGCTCTTTGACATCTTCAACTGTATACATCTGCTTAATACCAGCAACTTTATCTATAAGACATACATAATCTGACACCTTAAATGCAAAGTTACCAAATGCTCTAATAGGCATACCACCTGGAAGTCCTGAATATGGAATAGATATTGGATTCTTAGTACCCCAGTTAACATTAAATTCTTTAGTGTTAACAAAAAGTACCTCTGCTCTCATTCCACTGTTAAATCCAAACTTAAAACCTTTAAGAGTTGATAAAAAAGGGATAATCTGGGAATCTATATCAAACTCCCCTTCTTCCTTAAATATACCTTCTATGTTACCATTATATAAGAATATTGCATCCTGCCCTGGACGGATTATAAGACGGCTTCCTTTTTTTATCTCTTTGTTAGTCCATTTCCAGAATATGCAATCATCCCTGTATTCTTCCCATTCTACCACATTGGAAAACTGATTCCTGAATAACCCCATAGTTTCCTCCTGATTTACTGAATACCCATCTGGGCTTTAAGTGCTGCTAGTTCATCATCTACTGCTGTGTCAGCAGGTTCCTCATCATACTTGGCTGCAAGGCTGTTAATATCTGCTTCTTCTGCTGACGAATTAAGTTCTGCCATAGCATTAGCTTCATCTAGCATCTTGTTAGCTTTAGCTTCCATACGGTTAAAGGCTTCCATGCTGTTATTGGCACCTACAACACTTGAGCCAACCTTGTTGATACGTTCCTGTGCCTTAGCTGCTTTTACTGTTGCTTTGATAGCTGCTCTTTTTGCTTCAAGAGCTGATATGTCTTTAACAAGCTTATCATGCATCTGACGCATCTTAGCAGCATTATCTGCTGCCACATTATATGCCTGTGTAAGTGAGGCCTGAGTTGCTGTAAGCTGCTGTTTCTTTTCAAGGAAAGATCTTGCATCTGCCTCATTGCCAGCTCTTAATGCCTTTTCTGCGTATGACTGCATCTTGTTAATCTGCTCTGTACATTCATCAAGTTCTCTCTTTGCTCTTGTTTCCTCAGCCATAACTGAAGCTGTTTCAGCCTTAACCTTTCCTAGATCACTTTCAAGATTTCTCATATACTGATCGATCATCTTCTCTGGATCCTCACACTTGTCTAAAAGCGCGTTAATATTTGCACTCATAATGTCCTTAAATCTTGTTAAAATACCCATAATATCCTCCCATTCTTTAACAGTGATTAAAAGTCTTTACTTAACTTTCAGCATCAATGTAACTATTATACTATATCAATTATTAAAAGTCACTATTGTTTATAAATATTTATCAGATAATTTAATTGCTTGTTAGTTTTTAATGTATTTTTTTATAATTAATCACATATTGTACTTACTGTTTAGGCATATTCATTACTTTTTCTGTTTTGCTGCACGCTTTGCTTCTTTAGCCTCTTCTTTTGCTTCTCTCTTTTCTTCTTTTATCTCTTCCTTTGTCTTTGGCTTATCCGATGATGCCTTCTTTGCTGTATAATCATCTATAAGACTTTCTATGATATTTTTCTTCATATAAACATCAAAGCTTAACAGACATACAAGCATGAAAAGCTGAAGGAAATCTTTATCCTCTTCATTTTCGACATCGCAAAAGGCCTGTTTTGAAAGTTCTGTTTTTCCTAATACATCTTGTGGCAATGCCTCTAACTGAAGCTTCTCCATATCATATATTTCTTTATATATTGTATCAAGAGCTGGAACTCCATCTGTATTAAAGAACTTATCTGTAAGTGGATTAAGAAGCTTCTGGATATCGCTTATTGAAAGAATATTCTTAAGATAATATATAAATGTTAAAACATATATATGCTCTTTAGAATATTTTTTCTTTACTGGCGGTGGAAGCAGATTATTCTTTGTGTAGTTATTTATCATTGTCTTGGTAAGTATCTTATCATCTTCATGTCTTTTAATATCTGAGAGATGTTCATCCATAAATGTGGTAACCTGATCCATATAAAGGTCAATATTAGGAACATCTCCTGGTTTAATATAATTAAGCTTTACGAGCTTTTTTAATAAAACATCAACGAATTCCTGACTATTTTTATTCATACTATGCATCTCCTATATGCTGACTGCCATAAAACAATCCGCATTAACACTTCTATAATTATTAACCAATATACTTATTGGTTTTTGCAATGCCTTTTAACCTTTATTATATAGTATTAAAAACTATATATCAAGAGGTTTATTATTGATGACATAGTTTTGATGACATAGTATCAATGACATAGTATAGGTGTCACAGTGTCGTATATATCACCCGTATCGTATATAATATATAGAATGATAAGAAAAACCGGTTATCAGAGGTCATGCAAACGCACGACTACAAATAACCGGTATAATATATATTTACATATATTTATATTACTTATTCTCCTGAGGCTTTTCTGTGCTGATGCCGAGTCTTTCAAACACTCTGTCATATCCATCATTACCATAATTAAGTGATCTGTTAACTCTGCTTATGGTAGCTGTTGAAGCTCCTGTCTTCTCAGCTATCTCAAGATATGTCTTCTGCTCTCTTAACATTTTTGCCACCTCAAACCTCTGAGCTAAAGACAACAGTTCATTAATAGTGCATACATCTTCAAAAAAATCATAACATTCTTTAACATCCTCAAGACTGAGTATAGCTTTAAAAAGCTGTTCTACTTCTTTTGACTTTAATTTATCGTTCATATATAACCCTCAATTCCCACGTTGTTCTATGCGTGCTTTTATCTCATTTCAACAGTTTATCACAGTAAAGTTTTACAGTAAATACATTTATGAAAATATTTATTTTATATTTCTTCGTCCTATATATTCTTCATATAGTCTATAGTCGCTGTTAACAATAAGCTCCTCAGGAAAATCTGTTTCTTCAAGCACCTTATATACCCTGTCAAAATCACATATACTTTCTTTTATATGTGCATCACTGCCTATTGATATGCACACACCAAGCTGTTTGCATAGTTTAAGCATTTTAATGTCATTTTCATAAGCTCCCTGTCTTGGACCATCTGGATTAAGAGAGGTATTATTAACTTCAAGAAGAACATGCTTTTCTTTTGCTGCCATAACAAGCTGTTCATAATCAACCGGATATCTTGAATCATCCGGATGTCCTATAATGTTAACGTATGGATTGTCCATTGCTTTTATCAGTGCTTTGGTATTCTGGCCTATATCACCTGGTCTTATACACGGTATATGCAGACTTGCTATAACAACATCGCATCCTTTAAGCCCGTATTCCTTAAGGTCTATACTGCCTTCATAATCCATAATATTAGCCTCACAGCCCATATATATCCTGACACCGTTTTTAACTCTTGGAATTATCTTCATATTAGAAAAATATAATATTCCCGCACTTCCTGGCATCTTGGGCGCATGATCTGTTATGGCAAGATGAGTAACGCCTGTCTGAAAAGCATATGCAGCCATTTCATCTATTGTATTATAAGCGTGTCCACTCACAAGAGTATGTGTATGTGTATCTATAGTATACTTATATTTCATAATAATCCTCATTTCTGTACACGTTTTGTGCAAAAATTCTTCAGACAGCACATTTAACGCTTTCAATATTATATACAATTTTCCAGCCATCTGCAACGCATGTGTATAACCATTTTTCTCTTTTTTAACTCTAAGTTATATGCTATAATTTTAAATCATACTAAAGAAGTTCACAACATAATATAAAACATTCTATATGAAGGTGAGTTTTTTACATGAAATCAGATTTTTTTAAAACATTTATTAAATATATTTCTATCGGTATTTTATCATTTGTAATAATGCTGAATTTTACAAGTGTATCTTTTATAAGCTATGCCGATACCCAATCAGACTATGATGAGAATAACAGACAGCTTGACAATCTAAAAAAAGAACAGGCTGCACTCTCGTCTGAGCTTGGAGAGCTTAACAGCCAGCTTGAAACTTTTAGTGACACTCTTAACCTGATAACAGAACGCATGGCTTCAAAACAGCAGGAAATCGATATACTCAACCAGGATATATCCGATATGGAGAATGAAAAACATAAACAATATGAAGCCATGAAGCTTCGCATACAATATATGTATGAAAGCAACGAGTATAGTTTTATGGATGTACTTATGGACTCTGCTGATATGGCTGAGCTACTTAAGAAGGCTGATTATGCAAGACAAATATCAGATTATGACCGCTCTATGTTATCAAATCTGAATGAGCTTATAACAACACTTAATCAGAACAAAATAAGCCTTAACAATGACATGACAGAGCTTGTATCACTTAAACAGCAGGCTGTGTCGCAGTCTGATAACATAAAAAATCTTATAGCTGCCAAACAGTCTAAAATAGATGCTGCTTCCGAAGGTATTAAAAATGCCGAAGCCCTTGCTTTTGAATATGAAAAAAAGCTTGAAGAAGAAGCTGCTGCAAGACAGCTTGAAGAAATAAAGAATCTGACCAAAAATGATGAAGTAATAAACAACACCCCTGTTAACTATGATACCAGCGACCTTGCAATGATGGCTGCTATAATCGAATGTGAGGCAGGCAACCAGTCATATGAGGGAAAGCTTGCTGTTGGAAGCGTTATCGTAAACCGAATCAACAGTCCTAAATTCGGAAATACACTTCAGGCAGTTTTATATGCGCCTTCACAGTTTAGTCCTGTAGCCAGCGGCCGTTTTGCCATTGTACTTGCAAGAGGAGCTGATGCAGAGTGTACTAAAGCCGCCAAAGAAGTCCTTAACGGACATATAACAATCAATGCCCTATACTTCCATATGTATAACAGTGAGGTTGATAAGGGTGGTACCGTAATAGGTGATCACGTATTCTATTAATCTTTACTTTGAGACACTCACATCTTATTATTATAAAATAATTTCACTATAAAATGCCATATATAGATTAACAGGTACAAAAATACTCTCATCAATCTATATATGGCATGATATATGATTCTAAATGTTATCAAATGTTATCAGATTATTTTATAATTCTGAATATCTTATATAGTCTACAGTTGCAAATCCATTTTCTTCATTCTTTACTGTGTTATCATGGCTTACAAACATACCATTCTTAACGCCAACCCAGCGGCCTGCTTTAGCTGTATAACTTACTGCATTTTCATAAGTCTTTCCGTCAAAGCTTATCTCAAGAGATGCTTCTTCTACAGGTACATTTTTAACAGAAAGTGCCATCTCTTTAGTTTCTGTGGCTCCTGTTCTTTTTACTGTATATCTTAAGTAAACTGTCTTTGTATCATCTGTGAATCTGTCAGCTTCTATAGGCTTTTCATCAACCATCTCCTGTGTATATACTGCCTCACAGTCAAAATTCTGCTTTCCATTAACCGTTCTTAAAAAATATGAACCATTCTTTTTTGCTACTCCTAATGCTGCATAATCAACACCAAGTGATATTATTCCTGCATAGTCACCATCAACAAGTCCATTAAAACTCATCTTAGTTACACATGTAAATTCTGGTGCCGGCCATTTCTGAAGAAGCAGATTACGATAATCTCCAACTGGTCTTAAAGGAGTTGTAGGAACGGCATTAAGCTTTATATATGAACCATCTTCTGCCTTGTTACCATATACATCCGTCTTTGTATCAAACCAGCTGTCGTCATAATTCGCATTCCACTGCCACTGTAACATTAACGCATCCGAATCAAACTCATCTGTTGTATCAGGCTCGCATACTGGATATTTTGTCTTATCTTCAAGTTCTGACTCCGTCTTTCCAATATCTGGCTTTCTATATTCCATAACTGGTTCACCATAATCGTTTCCTTCCTTGTTAACGCCTATTATTGGCCAGTCATTTTCCCAGTGCATTGGCTGTAAATGTGTTATTCTTCCAGCTGCATATACGTCCTGGAAATGCAGAAACCAGTCTTCACCTGTTACTGTATCTACCCAGGCTCCCTGATGAGGGCCATTCACAGGTGAATCTCCCTGCCTTAATACAACCTTATATTCATATGGTCCGAAAGGATTCTTTGAACGAAGAACTGTCTGCCATCCTGTCTTAACGCCACCTGCTGGTGCAAAAACGTAATAATATCCATTACGTTTATACATCTTAGGACCTTCTATAGTTATCTGGTCATTCTCATTACCATCAAATATCTTAACTTCATCGCCAAATATTCCCATACCATCTGGCTGCATTCTGACTATATGAAGAACACTCTTATATCCTATACGGCTCCTTGCAACACCTGCAACAAGATAAGCTTTTCCATCATCATCCCAGAATGGACATGGATCTATCCATCCAGCTCCTGGTCTTATATTAACAGGTTTACTCCACTCTCCCCATGGGTCCTTTGTTGTTGTCATATAGATACCTTCATCTGGCATAGGAAAACATACATAATATGTACCTTCATGATATCTTATAGATGGTGCCCATACACCACATCCATGAAGTGGATTATTATATCTGAACTCTGGCACATGCTTTAAACAATAATTAATCACTTTCCAATTAACAAGATCTTTGGAATGAAGTACAGGTAGTGCCGGAGAATTAGAAAAGCTTGAAGCAATCATAAAATAATCTTCCCCGACTCTTATAGCATCCGGATCAGAATAATCTGCATAAAGAACCGGATTTCTGTAATTACCATTCTGTAAATCTGCTACCCACATAAAATACCTCCATAATCATAATATGTTTAACAAATCAGCTTAATCTTTACTATAACCAGTAATAATTATCCTGGTCTTTTCTAACTATAACCAGGAATAATAAACTCTGTCTTATTAGTAACATAATTAGTGTACAACATAAATCATTTTTTGACAATACTTTTATAAAACATTTTTATAAAAGAGTTTTTGACACTTACATCAAAATATATAAAAAGGTACTCTATGTATTGTATTTAACTTAATAACCATATTAAATGATTATTAAGCAACAATACACAAAGTACCATCTTATATCGCAGCTTTACCTGCTAAAATCTTTTTCTATTTTCTTAAGTGTTTCAAGCGGTATAAAATAACTTACTCCAAGTGGATTAAATATAGCTCCTGATGCACCTAATTCCTCAATAGCTGCTACAAGCTCCTTATATGAATAAAGCATATTTTCATACTGTCCCTTGTAGCACTTTTCCATTTCAAAACCATCTGTAAATGCTGGAATAGCTATAACCTGCTCACCATCCTTATGACTTACCTGCTCTGTTACATCTATAAAATGATGTGCTATAGATACCTCTTCTTCTGTTTCTTCCTTTACGCATGGAACCATAAACTCTGAATTAACCATGACTCTTAACATCTGATTCTCTCTCTTATCAAGAATCTGGGCTATTGAAGTCTTATCTGTATTCTTTCTGAACTCCTGAAAATATGCAATCATGGCGTTCTGAAGACCCGGATTAGACACATAATCTTCCCTGAAGAAATCTTCATATGTACCGAATTCTTCTCTTGGTATAACATATACGTTCTTATCGCCATCTGTAAGTCTGATATTCTTATAGCCATTTCTATACATATGACAAAGCTCTAACCCGAACTGTTCTTTATTCTCAACACCAACTGATACCTCATAGCCTGAAAGCTTAAGCTTCTTTTCAAGTAGTGAAGCATTCTTGTTATTATAAAGTACCATTATATCGTCATCTATCATATAAGGATACGCTGTCGTATTGCAATATACAACCCAGAGATGTTCCTCATTTCTTAACTTATCAGCCATAACCTTTGCATAAATATTCTCTATTCTGTTAAAATACGCAAGATCGTTGGAATTTCCCTGTTCCTTAGCTCTTTTTTTAAGAGCAGGAATCATCTGTGTCATAACCTCAACAGCATCTGATAAAGTCAGATTCTCCATCATGCCAACTCCATAATCTTCGTCCTTAGTGATATGTCTTACGATATCCTGTATCTTTGTCTGATCCATAATTAACTGTTCCTTTCTGAAATGTGCAATGCTATGACAATCAAGATAACTTTATTGGGTTGTTCAATGGATTGTTCAATACACTGCAACACATATTGTACATAATACCATAAAATCAAGCATTATTCAATCAACATATTGTATATATTTCCATGTATTTCACATATATTTACAGCTATATTTTTATATATATTTACAACTATATTTTGTATATATTTTTATAAATCCACCTGTGTAAAATGCACTCTCCAGTCATTTATATTCTTTCCCTGCGTAAGACATAACATAGCCATAATACGTGCCTCTTCAGCACTCATGCCATATGAAGCTATGCAGTTATTATGCGCATCATTCACAGCCTGGGCTGCATCGCTGCCACTGCATATGATTATTACTGGTATTGAGGATGAAATATCATTTATAAGCTGCGACATATCTGGCGAAAGACTTCCGTCGCTGCTTTCTGTAACAACAACAACTGCCTCACTTGTATTTACTGCCTTTTGTGCTGCATAAGCATCATTGCCTATATAGTCATATATGATATTAACATATGGAAGTGAATTAATGCCTGATATATCTATAACATCCATGTCACTAAGTTTTTCGATCACTTTATAGCTGCCATATGTCTTATTATCTTTATCATTATTATCTTTATTATTATTATCTTTGATAACATTGCCTTTGTTATTATCAGCACCTGTCACAGTATCTCCTGAAACATTATTTCCTGAATTACTATTACTTGCATTGTTAGTGCTTACCGCTGATGTACCAACATATGACTGCGGATTAACTGCTATCTTCAATGCTTCATCAAACACTTTATTGTAATCTGTATCTTTTCCATCCTCATTTATGACTATCAGACCTTTGGATGTACTTATAGTGTGCTGTAAAAGATATACTATCTGGTTATATACACGGCTTCTTACCGACACAATCACTGATTCAGCATCTGTATTGCAACTCTCCTGCACTTTCTTTACAAGTGCAAGCATATCTGATGTATCATCAAAATCTCTTGTTTCCTGAATACACTCTATATCTGCCTGTGATTTATAATCAGTTGTATTAACCATATCACTTATGCTTCCATATGTGCCTATGGCTATAACTTTATTATCTGTTACTTCAACCTTGTTATCACTGCTATTACTGTTATTCTTGTTCTTACCAGAAGATGAATCTGTTGCACTGCCCGATGTATCATTATCTGTATTCTGTTCTGCAGCTGCAAGCTCTTTATCTGCATCCTTCATATACTGCATTGGATTTGCCACAAAACCACAGCCTGATAATGCACTGCCAAGCATGCACACTCCAAGCATAACCGCTATATATTTTTTCTTCTTTCTTAATATATTATTATATCTATCACTACGTTTCATATCCTTAACACCGCTCCTCATTTAATGCTGTATTAATATTACACGAAATTCTGATATAGTTCTACTGGTAAAATGAGTTTTCATAATTATTTAACATAATATTGTTGTTGAACACACATTCAGTTGGCGAACTGACGACATAATATAAGTGAAAATCGGTGCTGTGCATACATCATCGATGCCAGAAGTTTCAATTGGATATTTCTAAGACTTTTCATATA
>ERZ791765.1861-NODE-1861-length-10195-cov-2.920020_pt1 | contig 10195 bp, 7 predicted proteins | sample MGYA00509949_ERZ791765 | MGnify/ENA primary metagenome ERZ791765 (study PRJEB30046, sample SAMN00791980) | human gut metagenome | study: EMG produced TPA metagenomics assembly of the A metagenome-wide association study of gut microbiota in type 2...
CGCAAAGGAGGAGGATAAGAAAGAGGCCATTGACCGGGGCGTGCTCTATACATCGGGCATGATTGCGGGAGAAGGTCTGGTCGGAATCCTGCTGGCTGTATTCGCCATCATCCCCCTTGCAAGCGCGCGGGGCGGGTATCTGGGCGATTTTATCAATCTGTCTGCCCTGGATAACGGCTTAGGCGCTTTTCTGGTAAGTCCGGCGGCAAAGATTGTATCACTTATTGTCTTTGGGTTACTGATGCTTACCATGTGTAAATTTACCATCTGGCATAAAGAGAACAGGAAATAACCATACTGGTATAACAGTGCGGGTTCTGTGTGCATGGGGTGTCAGGAATCCTGGCGCCCTGTGCATGTTTATGAACAGCAGGAGATGGAAGGAAGGATTACATTGGGCTTCAATAAGAAAAAAGACCAGAATTATCTGGAAAAGGTACCGGTCAGAAACCCTGAGTTCTCATGGAAAGAGGACCAGCAGGGAATCGTGACCGTGGATATGATGCACAAGGGAATCTTTGATAAGCTGGCCCAGAAGCTGTGGGTCACGCCCAGGGTGAGCCATGTAAAGCTGGACCGGTTCGGAAGCTTTGTCTGGAAGCAGATGGATGGAAACAGAAATATCATTGCCATTGGAGCGCTGGTCAGGGAAGAATTCGCAGACCAGGCCGAGCCGCTGTATGAACGGCTGGCCAAGTTTGTGAAGATGTTAAGGGATAACCGTTTTGTGATATTTGGAAAATAGGAAAAAATGAGATGTGGGATGCCCGGGTGACCGGGCGCTTTTTTTGTTTTGGGGCAGTTGAAGGAAGAGTTTTTTGTTTTTTACTGTTTTACCAGGGAGATTGGACATGTGCTGCTGTGGAATTTGGCATGAGAATTGCTCTATATTAAAGATGACAGTATTTAATATTTAAGACAGGTTCAAACATTGATGAAAGAGAGGAATGCCACATGATTCAGTTGAAAAAAGAACCCTTTGTCCGCCTGGCTGATGGAACGTTTGTCCGTGCCTGTGATTACTGCGCAGATATAGAAACGGCCAGGTCCCACACCATGGCATGGAGGATTCTTGAAGCCCATAATGAAGGCCCGGATATGGAAAATCTTTACCTGAAATTTGATATGCTTGTAAGCCCGGATGATAATTATACCAGCATCCTTCAGGAGCTTTGCGCGGTTGGGGAGAGGCCTCTTGCCATCCCGTGGATACTGACCAATTGCCACAATACACTGGCAGCTACAGGCGGCACCATTAATAATGATGACCACGCCTACGGATTAGGGTGCATGAAAAAGCTGGGTGGTATTTTTGTGCCGCCATATACAGCTGTTATTCATCAGTATATGAGGGAATGTGCGGCAGGGGGAGGCAGAATGATCCTTGGCAGTGACAGCCATACCCGTTATGGCTGCCTTGGTACCATGGGAATCGGAGAAGGGGGGACAGAGATTGCCAGACAGGCTCTGGGAAGCACTTATGACATAAGACGTCCTCCTGTCATAGCTGTGAAACTGAGTGGAGCTCCTGTACCGGGTGTGGGGCCTATGGATGTAGCCCTTACTCTGATAGGAGCAGTCTTTGACTGTGGTTTCTGTAAGAATAAGATTCTTGAAGTGGTAGGAGATGGAATTGCTAATCTTTCCATGGAATACCGGATGGGTATTGATGTGATGACCACAGAGACCGCAGCCCTTTCCAGTATATGGATGACCGATGAAACCGTCAGGGAGTGGCTGGCTATACATGGAAGGGAGGATGCGTATGAAAAACTGGAACCCACAGGAGACGCCCTGTATGACGGTTTAATTGAAATTGACCTGAGTAGTATGGAACCCATGATTGCACTTCCGTTCCATCCCAGTAATGTATATTCTATCAGGGAATTGTGCAGGGATCGCGCATACCTGGATGGGGTACTGGAGTCTGTAGAGAAGGATGCGCATATGCGCAGCGGATTAACCTACACTTTGAGGGATAAGATAAAGAATAAGAGACTGATGGTTCAGCAGGCATCCATTGCGGGATGTGCCGGTGGTACTTTTGATAATATAGCAGCCGTAGCAGATATATTGGATGGATATAAGATATCAGGAGACGGCATCAGCCTGGGCATTTATCCGGCCAGCCAGCCTGTATTTTTGGAAACTATGCGGCAGGGAGTGGCTGAACGTCTCCTGCTGTCAGGAGTCACCATACGGCCGTGTATCTGCGGTCCCTGCTTCGGCACCGTGGATGTGCCGGCCAATAATACATTAGGTATCCGGCATGTATCCCGCAATTATTACAGCCGGGAGGGATCTAAGACAGACAGCGGACAGCTTAGTGCTACTGCGCTTATGGATGCCAGGAGTATTGCTTCCACTGTACGCAATGGAGGCCTCCTCACAGCAGCTACGGAGATGGATACTGTATATAGAAAATTTGATTATCATTTCGAGAATACCATATATAGGGGAGGCGTATATAATGGATTTGGCTGTCCCAACCCCTGCATTCATGTGCCCAAGGGACCAAATATCAAGGACTGGCCTGATTTTCCTGAGATGAGGAAGCACGTGTTGTTAAAGGCAGCAGCCTGTTTTGAAGGAAGCATTACTACAGATGAATTGTGTCCAAGCGGGGAAGCCTCCTCTCTTCGAAGCAACCCCGGGAAGATTGCAGCCTATACCCTTATAAGTAAGGACCGGGAATATGTGGAGTATGCAGGAAATATCCGAGATGCTCTGGAGAATGAAAATACAGGGACACGTTCTGTTCTGGAACAGGTCTGCACCATGTTAGGGTCGGAGATGAAGGATATTTCTTACGGCAGTCTCCTAATCAGTGATAAGATTGGTGACGGAAGCAGCAGGGAACAGGCGGCCAGCAACCAGAAGGTTCTGGGGGGATGGGCTAATCTGGCAATAGAATACAGCACTAAGCGTTATCGTTCCAACTGCATCAGCTGGGGACTTATACCTTTGTCCTGTAAGGAAAGGCCGGACCTGAAAAAGGGAGATTATCTGCTGCTGCCGGACGCATCCGGGAAGATAAGGATGGGAGAGGAGCAGCTAGAGGGAATCATACTGAAAACAGGAGAGAAGGTCCGGCTGTCCATAGGGGAAATGACAGAGGAGGAGCGCAGGATGCTGGTACTGGGAGGCATGATTAATTATTACCGCAGTATCAGGTAGTCCGTCAAGCCTGCTGTGACAGCTTCTTCCAGAGAGTTGAGCGTGAAATGCCCAGCTGCTTAGCCGTTTTTTCACGGCTGCCGTGATTTTCCTCCAGGCACTTCTGGATAAGGGCCAGCTCCATCTGGGCCAATGTACCTTCTAACGGTGGCTGCGAAGCTCCGGAGGATGCAGCCTGCTTCGGCGGGGTTCCATCCAGACAGTCATTTACAGAGCAATGCTGCAGGCTGCTTAAGATGACATAGCGGTGCATGGTGTTTTCCAGTTCCCTGACATTACCCGGCCAGCTGCGTTTGAGGAGAATCTCACTGTCTTCCGGGGAAAGAGCGGGAATTGGAACACTGTACTTGGCAGAATAGCGTTTTAGGAAATATCCGCACAGCGGCGGAATATCTTCTTTTCTGGTCTCCAGGTCGGGCATAGTCAGCTTCAGTGTATTCAGGCGGTAGTACAGGTCGGCCCGGAATTTGCCGTCCGCAATGAGTTCTTCCATGTTCTTGTTGCAGGCGGAGATGATGCGGATATCCACATAGATATTTTTTTGAGCGCCTACTCTTCGAATTTCTTTCTCCTGAATGGTACGCAGCAGAACACTCTGCAGTTCAATGGGCATGGAATTGATTTCATCCAGAAAGATGGTACCTTTATGGGCCAATTCGAACAGTCCGCGCTTTCCTCCTTTTTTTGCTCCGGAAAATGCTCCTTCCTCATAACCGAATAATTCGCTTTCCAGAAGGGAGGCGGGGATGGCTGCACAGTTGACAGCCACGAAGGGCTGATTGTGTCTGGGGCTTGCGTTATGTATGCTCTGGGCCAGAAGTTCCTTGCCGGTACCGCTGTTTCCGTTGATTAGGATTCCTGCGTTGGTGGAGGCATACAGTCTGGCTTTATCCATCAGGCTTTTCATCAGAGCGCTTTCCGCCACGATGTCCTCAAATGTGTATTTTGCCATAAAGCCGTTGTTGCGCAGCTCTGAACGAACCCTTTGTTCCTGGTATTGAATGTTGTGTGTGCCCTGAAATACGGCTATGATTCTCTGATTTGTTTTGCTGCGGGCAGTACTTTTTTTAACATAATAGTTCTGCCCGTTGATTTTCAGGATTCCGTCATCTGCCGTGTCATGGAACATGAATGTGAGTATACAGGGAGCCATCAGGGAAGACGGCAGAGCTTCTGCCTTTTTATTCAGTATGAGCCGTTCATTGATATTTAGGATATGCCCCATTTCCTGATTGGCAACCACGATGGTCCCGTTCTCCGTGGAGAGGATTCCCTCCTGGATGGAAGAAGCTGCAGAACTGAAGCATTTCAGCTGCAGCTTTTCACGTTGTCTGGCATATATGATGGATTCAGCCTGCCGTATGGCTTTTTTTAAGCTCAGCCTTCCGGATTCGACAAAGCATACATTCATTCCACATTGTTTGCCCATGCGCAGGGCCAGGGTTCCGCCGCCCACCATTACATCCATTCCGTCCCGTTTGCCTCTTAGAACCTGGGACTCGATATCAGCCCGGGAACGGAAGGGATAGATACGTACCTCTTCCACATCTAACAGATGTTCTACAGTTTTAATCTTATAGTGATCTACGTATTCATCAAAAAGAATAAGACCGATTCGTGAACCATATTCCCGTGCCTTGTTTAGTATCTCCAGTATTTCCAGATTGTCCGGTTCAGCACGTATGGATACGATTTCGGGGAAGTATTGTTCAATCATGCCTGCGGTGGCCCCGCGGCTGATAATGACATCGGGCTTAGGCAGTTCCAAAAACATCTGGTTCAGCTTGTCCAGAAGTCCCTGTTGGGCTATTTCCCATTGAAGAATGGTAGGTTCGATATGCATGGTCTGGCAGACAGCCTGGATATCCTCCAGCATTTCAGGGTAAACAGATATCAGCATCAGTTCATGACTCTTCATAAGCTTCCTCCCGGAATAACAAAGATATAAAACACAAATGCAGCGTAATCTACATCCAGTTTATCATATTGTGTTTTGAAATTAAACATTAAAAACATAAAAACGTTTTAAAATTTAACGAATGATAAAACATATGACAAAAGACTTGTGTAATGGTTCAAATATAATGAAAAAAAGATTAAAAAAATTGGCATTAAATTTGCTTTTTATACAAGTATGAGAAAGGAGGCGGATAATAGATGTTTGATATACAGATGGATGGTATATACCTGGACAACGGATGTCTGGTTAAAGAAGCCGGGATACAACCGGATGATGCCAGGGAGAACACCATTGCTTATCAGATTCTGCGGGCACACAGCATATCAGAGGAACCGGACAGGATGCAGATAAAATTTGATGCGTTGATATCCCAGGACCTTACTTATGTTGGAATCATTCAAACAGCCAGAAGCAGCGGAATGACGAAATTTCCCGTGCCTTATGCGATGACCAACTGCCATAACAGCCTTTGTGCGGTAGGGGGAACGATTAACGAGGATGACCATGTGTTTGGGCTGACGGCAGCAAAAAAGTATGGCGGAAATTATGTTCCGGCCAACCTGGCTGTCATGCACGCATATGCGAGAGAGGAACTGTCTGCGTGCGGCGGCATGATACTTGGATCTGACAGCCATTCAAGGTATGGTGCCCTGGGAACAATGGGATTTGGGGAAGGTGGACCGGAGCTGGTAAAGCAGCTGCTTGGAAGGACTTATGACATACCATCTCCTGAGGTGGTACTCTGCTATGTGACCGGGAATACAAAGAGAGGTGTGGGACCTGAAGATGTGGCCCTTGCTATGGTGGCAGCACTTTTTAAGCCCGGAACTGTAAAAAACAAAATTCTGGAATTTACAGGCCCCGGACTTAAGAATCTTACAGCGGATTACAGGTGCAATATTGATACCATGATGACAGAAACTTCCTGCCTGTCCTCCATATGGGAGACAGACGAGATAACCGAAGCCTATTACAGGAACCATGGAAGGCCCGGGGATTACAGGAAGTTGAAGGCCAGGAGTCCAGCCTATTATGACGGTGTAATCTATCTCGACTTAGGCCGCATTGAGTCAATGATTGCCCTGCCCTTTCATCCCAGCAACGCGGTGACGATTCATGAGTTTAACGAGAGGGCAAAAGAACTGCTGGAGGAGGTGGATCAGGAGGCAGAACGGCTCTTTGGGAAGAATAAGCTTCAGCTTTCCCATAAAATTAAGGATGGAAGGGTGATTGCTGACCAGGGCAGCATAGCGGGATGCGCAGGTGGTTTGTTTGAGAATCTACAGGAGGCGGCTGAGATATTAAAAGACGCCACTTTGGGAAAGGATGGTTTTTCCATGACTGTATATCCGGCCAGTATGCCGGTTAATCTGGCGCTGATTCGTTCCGGTGCAGCGGAGAAGCTGCTGTCATCCGGAGTAATCATGAAACCGTGTATCTGCGGTTCCTGTTCCGGCTATGGGGATATACCAGCTACACATACCTTTTCTATTCGTCATGCTACGAGGAATTTTCCTAACAGGGAAGGAAGCAGACCGGATGAGGGGCAATACTGCGCAGTAGCTCTCATGGATGCACGTTCCATAGCAGCCACTGCTGCCAATCAGGGTGTTATTACAGCAGCCACGGATTTGGACTACCAGATACCGGACCTAAAGTACTGTTTTGACGGGACTGTGTATAAGAAGCGGGTTTATTACGGGTATGGAAAGGCTGATGCGTCTGTGAGGTTAGTGACCGGCCCTAATATCGTGGATTGGCCACCTATGGATGAACTGCATGATAATATACTGATGAGGTTTTCCGCAGTCATACATGACCCGGTAACAACCACGGACGAACTTATTCCTTCCGGCGACACGGCTTCCTACCGGTCTAATCCTATCCGTCTGGCAGAATATGCGCTGTGCAGAAGGGTTCCCGGTTATGCCGGGTACTGTCGGTCCATTCAGGCGGTGGAAGAGGAGAGAAAACAGGGAAAAATGCCGGAGGAGCTGGTTCAGGTGATGAACCGATTTGGTATTGATGAAGACATGATTGCAGGTACTGGTTACGGTTCCTGTTTGTTTGCCAATAAACCGGGGGACGGTTCGGCCAGAGAGCAAGCGGCCTCCTGTCAGAAGGTTCTTGGAGGAATTGCCAATCTCTGTTTCGAGTATGCAACAAAGAGATACCGCAGTAATTGTATTAATTGGGGCATTATTCCTTTTACTCTGGATGGAAGGGAAAAATTTGACTGTGTACAGGGGGATTATATATTTATTGAGGGTATACGCAAGGCTCTGTTAGAAGGAAAGAAATGTATTGCAGCCCGAACACTGGGAAGTGAAGGCAATGTCCGAGGCATCACGCTTGCATTGGAAGGATTGACGGAGACAGAACGGGATATTCTGCTCGCAGGATGTCTGATTAATTATTACAGAAAACAGAAAATAGGGGAGTGTTAAGAAATGGACGGATATAACCTGAAACGTTCCTGCTGGCTGGAGATCAGTCTGGATAACGTGAGAGACAATTTTTTTGCATTTAAAAAAATGGTGGGGCCGGATGTGAAAGTGATGCCCGCAGTCAAAGCAAATGCCTATGGACACGGAATCGTACCGTGCGGAAAGGAGTTGGAGGCGTGCGGTGCAGATTACCTTGGTATGGGCAGTATCAGCGAGGCCATTAAACTGAGGGAAAATGGGGTAAAGATGCCACTGCTTGTTTTCGCCAGCAATACCATAGAGGAGGTGGCAGAGCTTTACATCCAATATCATTTAATACCCACCATACTGTCGGAACGAGAGGCAAAAGCCATATCAGATGCAGCCTCCTCACCTGTACCTGTATTTGTTAAAATTGATACGGGAAGGGGAAGGCTGGGCGTAAACGCGGAAGAATTTCCGGACTTTTACAGGAAAATCACAGCATTACCCAACCTATATGTGGAAGGTGTATACAGTCATATGGCAGCAGTAAACTGGCCGGATGTGTCAGCGGAATACGGTCTGTGGCAATATGAACGGTTCTCCGCTGCAATTGAAGCGTTGGGAGAGGAAGGAAAAAAGATACCATTTTGCCAGCTGGCCAATACACCGGGAGGAATCGCACTGCCGGAAATCCGTATGACCGGAGTGTGTCCGGGACGGGCAATCTGGGGATATTCACCTCTTGACAGGAGGGAGGGGCATCCGCAGTTAAAGCATCCGATTACGGCATGGAAGAGCCGGCTTATACATATAAACCAGGTATGTGGAGGTAAATTTGGGGAGAACTATAAAGCGGTAAAACTGGATTCGCCTAAGCGGATTGGAATTATGGCAGGAGGACTTGGAGACGGTATTAGTCCAAAGCTGGCCGGCGGATATGTACTTCTTCACGGAAGAAAGGCGAAAGTGGCCAGCACAATCAGCCTGGAGCATACCATCATAGATCTGGCAGATTTCCCGGATACCAAGGTGGGGGATGAAATTGTCATTCTTGGCAGACAGGGAGATGAAGAGATTACGATGGAGCAGAGGATGGAAGAATGGGGGAGAGGGGTGCCTTCGTTCTGGATTGAGATTTCGTCCCACACGGCGAGGTGTTATTACAAGGAAGGAAAACTGCTGGCTGTATCAGAGAGCGGAGTGCTTCAATATATCTAACGTATTTCTATTAGGAGGGGATTACAAATGTTGAAAAAGTATAATAAGATGAATGATATCACAAAAATCCTTATAGCCATGCTGCTGGGATCATTGCTAGGCATACTGTTGGGGGAAAAGGCTACCTGCATTGGTTTTATTGGAACAATCTGGCTGAATCTGATGAAAATGTTCCTTGTTCCCATTGTCATCTGCATGATGGTAAAGGGGATTACCAGTATGGATAATCCTAAGACTCTGGGAAGAATCGGTATCCGAATCGTGGTCTTTTATATGTTTACCACAGTGGCGGCATCGGTCCTGGGGCTGGTGATAACCGGAGTGTTCCATCCGGGTGTGGGTTTCCAGTTTACAGAAGGCAGTGCGGAGGCTGTAGAGATAGCGGAGCTTCCTACTGTGGGTAAGTTCTTCACAGATATGTTTTCCAGCAATATTTTTGCAACATTTAACAATGCAAATATGATGCAGGTATTAATCATAGCAGTTATTATGGGAGTAGCCATTGTCATGCTGCCCGAGGAAAAGAGGACGCCTGTGCGCAACTGGTTTGTCAGTATGGCGGACTTGGTAATGTCCATCATCAGTATTGCCCTGAAGCTGGCTCCCATAGGAGTATTCTGTCTTATGGCCAATGCCCTGGGAAAATACGGCATCAATCTGCTGCTCACCATGTCCAAGCTTTTAGGTACCTTCTATTTGTGCTGCATCCTTCATCTGATAGTGGTATATTGTTTGATTTTATGGCTGTTTACCGGCATTACCCCTCTGAATTTCTTGAAAAGGAGCTTTCCGACCATAGCTGCTGCCGCCAGTACCTGCAGCAGTGCTGCAGTGATTCCAGTCAGCATGAATGTGGCCAAAGAAAATTTTGAAGTGGAAGACTCAGTTGCAGGATTGGGCATCACGCTGGGCGGAACTATTAACAAGGATGGCGTGGCAGTGCTTTGCAGCGTTGTCATTCTGTTCAGCGCACAGGCCATGGGAATTGCCCTCACGCCAGGACAGATTTTTAATACGATTTTTGTAACAGCTCTGGTTACCTCCACTGGTTCCGGTGTTCCGGGCGGCGGCCTGATGAATCTTATGATTGTAGCGGCAGCAGTGGGAATTCCTCTGGAGATTGTAATTATGGTAGGCGGCTTCTACCGATTCTTTGATATGGGTACCACAACAATGAACTGTCTGGGCGACATGTCTGCCACGGTCATCATAGACAGGCTGGAGAAAAAGAGAACCCAAAGACTGGGTAAGACGGCTAACAGTTAAAGGAAAGGAAGAAAAAAAGATGATAAACGGCGGATGGCTTGAGGAAGGCTGTCCGCCGCTTTTTATGCATGGCACCACTGATTGCCTAACCTAACCCATAATAATAAATTTTCCAATAGAAGTAAAAAATGTCTTTGCCAACCGGGGGTCTATCAGTTATGAT
>ERZ791765.1886-NODE-1886-length-9970-cov-3.212506_pt1 | contig 9970 bp, 18 predicted proteins | sample MGYA00509949_ERZ791765 | MGnify/ENA primary metagenome ERZ791765 (study PRJEB30046, sample SAMN00791980) | human gut metagenome | study: EMG produced TPA metagenomics assembly of the A metagenome-wide association study of gut microbiota in type 2...
TCCATGTCCGACATATTAGCAAATCTATTCAAGATATTAAGCGTTCTTTCTAGCTTATAGTCTGCTTGATAAATTTTGTCCATAGCATCGTTTACTTTATCTACCTCGTCTCTTATTCTCTGAATTTCTTCTACTGTTTGTTTAAGTTTTTGTTTTGCACTATATCTGACACCATCAAGCTTTTCCCATAATGTATCAATAGCTTCACACTCTTCTTCTACAGTCTTAGAATACATTTCCTTTGCTTTTTGTGCTTTGGTTCTTAGCTCTAGTACGTTTGAATCAATATTATCAGATAACATCTCAATCTCATCATTAAACTTTGTTGTAACGCGCTTAATCTGCTCTTGTGAAATTTCTTCAACCTCGTTTAATAGTTCTAACTCCTTGATTAAACTGTCTTCAACCCATAATAAACTTTTCATTATAAATTCCTCCATTTTTAATTAATTTGTTGTATGTAAAAGAGAACTTTTACTTGTTCATCTAACAGCTTTAATAAATTGAACAAAACCCCGTAGCCCATGTTTGCCATCTGTTTTAAACCAATAATAATATGTATCGTATATAAGTTTCTTCATAATATCCTCCTACTGACCTATTAAATCTACTTTTTAATTGCCTCACCACAATTAGGACAGTAATTTAATGGTACTTCACTATACCCTATCCCATTACAATTACCATGATGATAATTACAATATTCTTCTTGACACCATTGACAAAGATATTCTGTGTCACTTATGAGTATAGGTTGAAACTTAGTCGTTTTAGTTCCGCAGTATCTACAACTCATCCTCTAATCCTTTCTTATCTAAATTAATCTTAAAACTGTTTTAATCTCATTTTTAATCTGCAAATTTCTAACCCAGTTTCTAAGTCAAACTCATCACAATCCATACATTTAGATTGTACTTTTATTCCTAATACATCATCTTTATATTGAATGATATTTCCTTTAACCCTGTAAAGACGATAATTATATCTTAAGTTAAAGTTATCATACTTCCACTCACTCCATTCTGGCTCTTTTACGACCTTCTCGAAGTGTTCTTTAAATTCACCAATACTCATTACCCCTCTACCCATACTGCCTTTAAAAGCGATATTAGTGCCGTCTACGCCTGTTACTTCAAATTCTCGGCCTACATAATCAAATCCCATAATCTCTTTTGTTTGTTTAATAATATCTCCTACTAAAATCATGCTACCATCTCCTTTTTATTTGTTTTATTTGTTTTTCTTTGTCTTGCCTCGTTCCATTTATTAATTGCTACCATTTCTTTCTGAGAACAATCACGATTAAACTTACCTTTGCATTGCACAATCTTATCATCTCTAACTTCTATTGTTACAAGACTTTTCTCTTTATCATCTTTCTTTCTCATAAATAAAATATGACACTTCTTATCAATTACTCTTTGTATGTATGATGCGACACAATTGTTTTGTTGAACAGCTTCATCTTTAATTTCTTGAGTTGTTTTCGGGTATATAAATACATAATCCCCATAACTGTACTCCATGCTTTTGTCTATTGCATTCTCAAAAGCTTTTTCCTCAAACTGTATTTTTAATCTGTTATAATTTCTAGTTGCTATTTTATGAGTAGTTAATAAATTTCTAGGGTATTTCTCGTATTTATGGCTAATTTGACTCATCATTCTAACATAATCATAAAATTCATTGATTGTATTAGTTAATCCTTCTAAAGCCTCATATGTAATTAAGTTATCAAAATATGTGAATAAAGATTGAATCTTATAATGATATTCTTTGATTAGTAATATAATATTAGCCTCTCCACGCCATGTTTTACTTCTACTAACGGCATCTTGTAATACCATTAGAATGTCTTTTTTACTTATCGAATTAAATTCCATTCCCATAAGACTATTAATTTCATTTGGCATTTCTATGTATGTTGCAACTAAACCATTACTCAACCTCAAATCATGTTCTTTGCATAATTTAATTAATCCCTTTGGGATTTCTTTGATAGAATATCTGAGATCATTGTCTATAAACTTTATACCTGTTGAAAATATTTGTTCGTATCTCGAATACCTCTCTATTTCGTTTAAGAACGACCCTAAGTTTCTAACCTTTTCTACTCTTCCATAGAATCTTTGTCTTTGAGCGGTGCTTCTATTTACTCTACCGTCTACAAATCTTAAAAACCTTCTATAATTTTCATCTTCAAAACTATCAATAACATCTAATATCTTATATCCTCTTAATTGAGTACATACGTCCTTTACTGGCTTACCTAACTTACCTATTGTCTGACCGTTTGATAGGTCATATTTTACATTCTTTCCATCTTCAAATTCAAAAACTAGATATTTACCTTCCTTGCGTGATTTCAGCACTTCATTTCCTCCTTCTCAGTTCACATAATTCTATTTTAATTACCTAAGTTTCTCCCATCCTCATAATATTCTTTACCTCCGCATGAAAAATCAACGCCTGCGATCATCGCATGAATTTTATAATATGTGTCCATACAATCATCGCAAACCCATTTACCTTGAACGTGTGTCGTTAAATTTATGTTATAATGAGCAACATTTAACTCTTGTCCACATATTGATATTGTACTTTCTCCAATTTTTTCTTGTATAGTTCCACATACATTGCATTTACACATACGCTATCTCTCCTTTCTTGGCTTATAAAATAGCCATTTCGCTTACTCAACTTCAATCGCATTAGATATTTTAATTAACTCATCTTTAGTGAGCATTTTATAAAATGCCTTGCCATTTTCATGATTATACAATCTAATTTCAACGCCACTACTATCAAGCTCTTTTCTATTTTCACATGCTCCTGGATTACATCTGCAACACTCTAAATCGTGATTTGCTTTACATATTTCCATCTTTATAATCCTCCTTATTTAAACTTAATAATCACAATCCATATTCTTCTTTTATTTCAATTAGTGCTTCTATAGTGTCATTGTATCTCAAATCCATCTTACTAGGATCAGATAATATAATGTCTCTAATAGCCTGTTTACAAGCCTCATGTTCTAGTTTCTTATTCTGAACATCTTCATCTAGTCCGTTAGGTCTACTCATATATTTGCTATCATGAGAACCACACTTTGCTAACTTTCCCATTTTAGAGTATTTGCTCATTTTGTCTCTCCAAAAAAACTATTTTATTAGTTCTTGCTCTTCTAACCATTCAGTTATATTGTTTCTACATTCAATTGACGAACAAGCATACTTGTCGTGTCTATTTACACAGAAATCGCAACAATTATTTACTGTACTGTATATTAATTCTGCTAAGTCTTTTGCATCTAATTCTTTTAATTGTTCTACTCGTTTTTCATTTTCTCCTCCAGAGAAACTATTTTATTAGTTGAATTATTCTTTTTATTATTTAATTTGTATTTTTTATGTAGAATGTTATATATTTATTTTCCATTAATTCCCTCAAATTTTCTAATTGGGTTCATCTTTAAAACATATTCATTTTGTTATACTATTTGTATAAGCAAAAGGAGGACTGTAAAAAATGACACAATATATACAAAATATAATAGACTTAAATCCTTATAAAGTTGAACTAGCTGTTATAGACTATCAAGACGAGGGATACAAATTAGATATATTTGTTTGGAAAGATTTGATAAATCTTGCCGATGTATCATCTTTAACAACTGGCAACCCAGATGACCTTCAAAAGAAAATGATAGAGGTTTACAATTATTTAATAGCAAACAATATAAACTGTGACTATACTTTAGATATTGAGGTCTGCTAGACGTTTTTGTATAATTTCATCTATGTATCTCGAATTTATTTCTGATGCTAACCATTTTCTATTATTTCTTTCACAACTTACAATTTCAGATCCACTACCAGCAAAAGGTATGTATACCAAATCATTTTCATTGCTATGTGTAAGTATTATTCTATCACATAGCTTTTGTGCCTTTACTGTTGGAAACGATGTACCATCTGACAACTTAAAACGTTCCTTACTACTTTGACTTGCTTCTGTGATGTCAGTCCAAACGTTGCTTACACGCTTATATGTATTCTTCCTTGGTTTTCCATTAGCTCCTAAGTCTTTTCTATTAGACTTCTCTTCGGTATATGGTACATTAAAAGTGTAATCATCTGTTTTAGTTAAAAACAAGAAATCTTCTCTGGCACTCATATAATTTCTTTTAGTTCCTATTCCTCTTGTGTTTCTCTGTGTTACCCAGTTCTTAATTTTAAACAGCCCCATATTTTCTATCATTACCGCTATTTTAGCCATCATTATTTTCTTACAACCAACACCACTCCATAGTATAAGCGTTCCTGTCTGATTTAATATTCTATTAAACTCTATAATGCAATCCTTTATCCATTCTAGGTATTCTTCTTCGCTGTCATACTTATAGTCAAACTCACCACATATTTCAAAATATGGTGGGTCTGCAATTATTAAATCAACACTGCCACTATTGACATGTTTCATATGTTCCATGCAATCAACATTCTTAATCGTACCTATCTCTCCTTTCAATCAACAAAACTTAGATTTCTACCACTAAAATATTCATTTTATTTGAACTTATCTATGTCAATAGACATATCATTTATCCAGCTATATTCTTCTTTTTGGTGCGCTGTATGATTAACCTCATATCTGTAGTCAATTTCTTCTTTCGATAACCCTATCTTACTATTCATCATCGTAAATACATGTCTATTAGGTACATATCCCCCTTCCCATATCCACATATCGTCTTGTTTCAACATCAAACATATACCTGCCGCAACTGCACTACTTCTACTTATTCCTGCATGGCAATGTACTATTATTTCTTCTACTTCCTTATCTTCACTGCATAATTTTATAAGTCCATATATTCTCCCTACATCAACCTCTTCCATAAGTTTTAAATTACTTCCAAGTTCAATATGTCTTTGCTCTATATCGTCAAAATATAGATACATGACCGTCTTGATGTTGTCATGGTTTAGTAGTCTTGGTGGCAGTTCAGATGGACAGTTAATAGATATTATCACGCATGGCTTCACTTTATCTGAATATGTATATTGAATGCACTCCATTTTACTCATTATCCTGACGTTCATTTTATCTCCTCTAACATATTTTTAATTTAGTACTATACGTAAAAATCAAATTTAAACCCTGTAATTGTTTTTATTTTATTAAGCAAATACAAATAGTCAGTCTCTATCATTACATTGTCGTCGCAAATTGCTTTATCAATTCTTCCTCTATTTTTGTACCATTTAAAAATCCATTTTGTAGAGTTTCCAGTGGCATTTACGTGGACAATATAAACATAACTATCATCATTATCATAAAAATATCTGACGATGAGTGTCTGATTATTTTTACTAAATACCTGATACCACTCTTTTTGTTCTTGTATGTATGATATGAATTGTCTAATTACATCGTCCCCACCATTCCAATTATCTATATTAAATACTTCATCAACAAATAATGGTTTGGGTTCACTTCCTAAACACAATTCTTTAGCATGATTTTTAACATATCTTCTATTCCTAATTAGATTTTTCGCCGTTATCATATTCCCCTCCATCTAAAATTTTCCTTTTATTCCCTAACACATACTGTATTAAACATATTTCCCATATATACTTTATGAAGCTCTTTATTTAATATTATTTTCATTTTTCCATGCTTCATATTTGGTAGTTATACTTCTAATTTGTTCTTTATTACGTTTGCTGCACTTGCTTTCAACTTCTTTTTCATCTATGTAATGTTTATTGTCATTAAGTTCTCTTAGATACTCGTAATCTTTGTAATAAATTAATCCATTAACACCTATGTATTTATTGTTTTTTATATACTTGTCACGTTTCCTATAACGTTTGATACTAAAATACCTCTTACCTTTGCAAAACCTACATTGTGCGACTATTTTTTGATTCTCCAGTTCTATGTTTTCGCTACCTTTTCCATTACAATGAGGACATGCTGTAGATTCACTACGCTCGTCAATATAATAAACATAATCCACGTCTTTCCATTTACCAAATATTGCTTCCAGGGGACTTTTACTGAACTCTTTTTGCTTTTTATCTAATTCATTCTTATGTAAGTATTCCATATCTCTAATTTTATTATTTCTACCTCTAATTTCACTCTGCAATTCTCTGATTTGACTTTTTAAGTTTATGTTTTCATTTACATAATACATTTTCTTTTTCTCGAATTGCTTTAATTCTTCAGTTTTATGCTTAACACCATTTGAAATCTCATCTTCAACAATTTCTTTGATTTTGTACATATATTCTTCTAGTAATTCTCTTTCGCAGTATTCGCATTCACTCTCATAGCACATACCTATTTCCTCCTTAAAATGTAATATTTACGCACCCAATAATCGTCTTTCTTCTTCAGTTAGTTTAGCTAAGACTTTTTGCCTTTTGTCTTCTAATGTTTCTTGTTTTGTAGTTAATACCAACCCATTATCTCTGTATTCTGCAAAACAAGGTCTGTCTTTTAATAGATTATTATTAAGGTAATCCACTTTATCTTGTTTATTAAATTTGTTTATTCCAGATTCATAATCAAACCCAACTACAACCATTGATTTCTTTGGTGTTAAATCTAATTCTTCTGGATGCACCTTTGTAAAATGCAATTCATAATAACATTTGTCTGCTAAGGCAAATGCGATTTCATCTATATATCCAGTATATGTTCCTAATTGCCGGGTGCTTCTTCCTTCTACGTCACCTTCAGTTGTAACTTTCCATGTCCCATATGGATTTTTGTAATCCTCAATCTTATCATTATTCATATCTGACCTCCTGTAATATTTTCGTTTCATCTGCCTAATCTACAACAATACAATACCTATTTGCCTAACCTCATAACAATCTGGGATAATATAACCATTCATATCAGCAGCTCTGCCACACACTTGCCATATCTGGCCATTATTCATTGAATAATAGATACGATTATCATTTACGATCTTAATGCTATCGCTATGCATCTTAAAATCAGATGTATTAAACTTGATCCATTCAACAAGTGGATTTGTAGCTTTAATTATCATTTTATCCATATTGCTTGGGCACATTACGATCTTCTTTCCCATTCTAAAATATGTATCTCTCACTAAATACTCCATGTTGCATCTCCTTTATTTAATTTGACTTTAAAATACGAGTTTCATTTGCTCAATACAAACACTTCTTTAATAAGTTTTTCTTTTAGTTCTTCACTTTCTTGTGTTTTTGCATTTAAGATTGTATGTATGACACCTTCAACGTTCAATAAAATATCCTCTGAAAACCCACTACATATTTTCTTTTTTACAAGCATTGATGATTTATAGCCCATCATCAACCTTTCAACACCTAAAATACTTGCAATATCTCTCTTAGAGAATAAAGGACTTTTAGTTGTACCATAATTTGTAACTTGAATCCCAAGAATACTTACTTTTGGTCGCATGTTCATTGGAACAGTTGCTTTATGTGCGTTTGATAACCTATGTGTTTTGTTTAACAGTTCACTTTTATCAGCAATAAGTTTACTTTCATCTTCTTTATAAATTCCATCTATAAATTTTCTTCTTATTTTTGATTCAACCTTTGTTTTACGTTTCCAGCTTTTATATGCCTCACACCTATCATGACATCCTAAATACCTAGTATCACACACTTGACATGGTGAAGCTGATGATCTACTGAAATCCATTATTTCTACCTCCTTATTTTTAATCTAATCTATATTACGCGATTTTTATGTATCCTTGATTAATACATGATACCAAATCACTTAAATACCAATCCTCTTTACAATTATATTGAGCATCCACTGATTGTATAATAACTTTATAATTATCCTTCATTTGTCTCATAGGATTTGACTCATCAATATAACATTCAACTGGATATTTTTCATCACTATATTTCTTTAAGAAACCTGCAAAATAACCTTCAAATTTTCTACATGGAACGATCAATCGTAATTTATCGACACCTATTTTTAATACTGTGTTTACAAATTCATCCTGGCATAATTCATGTCTTTTAGCTAGTTCCTTGCACTCATCTAACGTCAGTGTAATATTTTCATCTAAATAAATAACATTGCTTTTCATAACGATAAATTCTCTGCCATCTTTGTCTTTGTTAATCTTATAAACTACAAAAAGTTCTTTATTAGGATGCCACCATGAAGCTGTATTTGTGATATCATTTACAAACAACCTTTCTTTGTTCCTATTAACTTCATATGTTTTAATCATAACTTCCTCCTTAATTTTTAATTTAACCTATTAACTGTAAAAATAAAACTCTGACTTTATTACCATCTTCCTCTTCTATTCATTTCTGTGTAATTCCTGTTTAGCTGCTTTACTAAGTCTTCATACACGTTATATTCACATGTTTTATCTCTTCTATCCTCTTCTGCAGATTTATCATCTCGCTTTACCGAAGTATCAGGATTACTATCTGTAGATTCCATTTTTGTTTTATTATCATTTATATATCCCAACTGCATAAACCTAACTTCATAATTGTCTAACTGTTCTGCTGGCAAAATGATTTCTTGTAAATCTTTTAATCTTAACACTTCTAAATTAAAATCGCTTACTTTTGTTACAATAGCTCTAAATTTATCACAGCTCAGAGTGTCCTCCATTTCTACAATTTGTCCTTCTTTAAGTAACGCCTTATTAATCTTAACTACTTTTTCTACAATCTTCATTATGTATAACTCCTTTCGATTTCTATGTATTTATACTATCATATAATTTTAGTTTTGTCCACTATAATTTTTAATTTTACTTATTATTTTTTGACTGGACTGAATTAATCTTCCCAGCCGTCTCCGCTTAATCTTAACATCATCCACTCTACATCTTCATATGATTGAAGACAGTCGTCATCTTCTTTGTCTTCAAATCCTTTAATATTTCTAGTTCCGTCAATGATATCTTTGATTTCTTTATTATCGTTCATAATCAAACCCCTTGTCTATATTTTAATATTAGTATAGAACATATGTTCTATTTTGTAAATACCTAAACACCTAAACATCTATTTATTATCCATTTTCAATTTTTAATTTACTTTATATGTATGCCCTAAAAATAGGGCTGCTATTAATCATTATTTTCATCCCATAATCCTAATTTCTTTAGAATTATTTTAGAGGCGGAAAACATTGTAGCATAAGATAATGTTGATCCAGTAAGTTCTCTCCACTCACGCCACTCTTTTCCCATCTTACCAGTAGGTCTTTCTATACCATAATATTCAAGAAATCTATAGACTTCTCCAGAGTTATAAATGCTCTGTCCAGTTACATACTCATTTCCTATGCAACTCAAATATTCATCAAGCATATTTGAAATTAAAAGCTTAGTTGGTTTTTTATTCTTAGTAGTTCTCCATTGAACAGTTCTTAGTAAATATCCTGTTGGCTGAATTAGTACCTTCTGTTTTTTAACACTTCCATCGACATTGTACATTGTGAAAAGTTCTTCTTCGGCAGCCTCTTTTAATATATAGATATATCTTTTAGGAATTGTAGCTAAAAGGTCTCCGCTATCATTATAAATCTCTCCTGTTTCAAAAATTATATTTTCAATTTTTAGTTCTTGAATGTCTTTAAAAGACTTACCTTTAACGCCATAATATAATAGTATAAATATAGATTTACACATAGCATCGCCAGGTCGATTGAATATAATATCATCAAATTCAGATGGCGTTACATATTTCAACTCTTGTCCAGCGGTGTTTACATATCCTTCTAATTCTTCACTGGTCAGAGTCATTGTTTTCTTATAGGCATATTTATCTTCTATTGTCTGCACTCTTGTTTCATATAAATAGTCTCTTATTACAGTTGTAATAGAGCATAAAGAATTCAAAGAAGTTGCGTCTATGGCGTACAATGCATCGTCTAACATGGTCGGAGTAAAATCCTC
>ERZ791765.1899-NODE-1899-length-9915-cov-2.989452_pt1 | contig 9915 bp, 8 predicted proteins | sample MGYA00509949_ERZ791765 | MGnify/ENA primary metagenome ERZ791765 (study PRJEB30046, sample SAMN00791980) | human gut metagenome | study: EMG produced TPA metagenomics assembly of the A metagenome-wide association study of gut microbiota in type 2...
TTCAAAGCTGCTATATCAAAAAGGTATCACACAATTTCGATGTGTGTTTACGCTAAAAGGAAACGAAAATTCCAGAATCAGCAGGATACAGGAAGAAGCAGTGGATTGTGGTATGGATTTCTTGTGGGTAGGACAGCAAAATCGGGAGCAGATGAGCGACTGGTATGCGCAGTCGATATTGCTATTCCCGTCTTACCTTGAAACGGTTGGTTTGCCGATATGTGAAGCTATGTCAGTCGGTGCACCGGTATTATTGTCCGATTGCTTGTATGCAAGGGATGTGGCAAAGGAATATGCAAATGCAAGATATTTTGTTAAGGACAATGCTGCGGCACTGGCGCAGTTGATGGAAGTATGTATAGTGAAGAGACAGGATGATGGAGGGGCACGATAATGGTAAGAAACAATAATAATTTTATATATACATTTCTATCAATTGTTGTGGTGCTTTTCCTGGTTAACAGATTTCTCATGCCCATTACTATGGTGCTTGCAATTGTTCTGCTGTACATGATGGCACATGAGGGAAAAGTAGCCCTATACATGAATCAAATTACAAAGTTGTTCGTTGTAATTGCTGGAATGGGTATTGTATACATGGTACTTTCCATATTTGGCGGATTCTCTGCATTGGGGAGCAGTCGTTATGCAGTAAAAGAGATTGAGAGAGGCATTATATATATTTTGATTGCTCAGATAATAATGCGTTCCAAGGTAGATATTAGAAAATATATATCTATCTGGAATATGCTCTTAACATTGTCTGTAGTTGTTGCCATACTGCAGTTTACCAAAGTTATTGATATGAATACAATACTGAAGAACTTCTATGGCGATAGTATTCAATTTTACAACACACAATTTACTGTATTATCCAGTTTTCGTTGTGGTTCAATTTTTGTGAATCCAAATGTATTTGCGTGTTTCCTTGTTGCGTGTCTGGGCAGTCACTTGGTTGTATCCCGAAAATATGGCTGTGGCTTTATGAGAAATATTGTAGTTTATCTACTTTGCATTATTGGGTTTGTGTTGGCAGGATCACGCACAGGTTTTGTTTTAGGTGTGGTGATTCTTATTTATCATTTGTTTACAGAAGGAAGAGCAAATCAAGGATATGCAATGCGTTTTCTGGGAACAATGCTGTTCTTCTTTCTGATCTTCGTCTTATTCATGAATCTAACTGGAAATATAGGTTCTGGTATTTTGGATGATCTGAGACTGTTTAAAGTAAATGAGGGCATGAGTAATTCCTTTGGCGGCAAGAACAGTATATTTACCAATTTGATAAAACAAATGCAGCCGTGGAATTATCTGATTGGCTATGGTCCGTTTGATTACTCTTTGTCTTCCAGCTTTCTTGTGGATTTTGACTTGGGTTATTTCATTGTTTACTATGGACTGATTGGAATTGGTCTTTATGTGGCGATGTTACGCTCTCTCGTCCATTATGAGTTTATGGATGGAACAACTGATCATAGGCTGCCGAGGATGTTGGTTGTTATTATGATTGTGTTTGGTCTGACCGCCGGAACCTACTTTAATTTGAGAATCTTTGCTATTTATATGCTGATGTTTTTGCCGATGCTGGCTAACAACAGAGAAGGAATCGAGGCTTGAGACATGGGAAAATATATACTATCAGTAGTGGGTGCAAACGGTCAAAATAATGCAGGATCAAAGGCAGGGAATGACGTTCTTCGTGTTTCTCAGGAGTGTGGTTATAAACTAATCCCTCTTTATGAAAGCAATCAAGTAAGAACAAGAGTACAGGATATCATTTCCGGTGTTATTGCAACATATAGCCTTCGGAATAAGCTGGTGGATGGAGACATTGTCTTAATGCAATATCCGATCAACCGGCTTTTGATGAAAAACATATTCCGCATTCTGAAGCGGTGCAAATCAAAGATTAGAATTGCTACCTTGATTCACGACATTGATTACTTGAGAGACATCCCATTGGGGGATAAGGGCGTAGATGGTATGAAAGTACTGGAACTGTCATTGCTTGGCAGTTCTGACTACCTGATTTGCCATAATCCGTTCATGATTAGGACGTTACAAAAGGAGAAACTTTCAGTGGAATATATTTCGCTGGATTTATTCGACTATCTTTATGATGGTACTCCGGCCACCATTTCTGAAGATAAATCAACTGTAATTGTTGCTGGGAATCTGTTGGAGAGCAAAGCCGGATACTTATATCAGATAAAGAAGGATAAACATAAATTTGCGCTTTCTCTCTACGGCTCGAATTATGCTGTTGATAAAATGCAAATGGACAATGCGACTTATCACGGCAGTTTTAAGCCGGATGAATTGATTGCTAATTTATATGGTGCATATGGTCTTGTGTGGGATGGAAGTTCAACTGAGACATGCTCAGGCAGCTATGGTAAATATTTGCGAATCAATAACCCACATAAAGTGTCACTTTATATTGCTGCGGGAATTCCTGTTGTAATTTGGAAGGAAGCAGCATTATGCTCACTCATCGAAGAAAATGCTCTTGGGTTTGGTATATCATCTTTAGATGAATTGGAAGAAGCACTAAAAAGCCATGAACACTTGTACCAGAGCTATCGTAATAATGTGTTGAATATGAAAGAAAAGGTTTGCAGTGGCGGTTTTTTGAAATACGTTCTGGTGCAAATAGATAGAATGGAGTAGATAATTTATGAAAGTTAGTATTATTGTAGGAAGATGTTAGGTATAGTTGTTTCCGTTTACAATGTAGAGAGTTTTTATCTATATGTTTGAATAACGAATTTGACATCATGAGAAAAGATGACAGCTATATGCGCTCTCGTTATGTTGATGCTATAAATATACATAATTTTTTGATGGCGTTCATGTCGAAAGGATTTATAATCCGTACTGGCAAAAAGATTTTGAAGGAGAGGTAAGATGGCGGAAATGAAAAAATGTTTTTCTTTTCAAAATGGATTCGATTATGAAGAATTCAAAGATATGTGCAATTCCTTTAAAAAGGTAAAGTTGCATAGCAAGATGAAGTCAGATTTATTGTTGACGGACTATATCTTTTGCTTGGCTATGAGACGGATTTCTATAGATAAGAGAAGTATTCTCAAGCGCCTGGCAGCATCTGTTTTTGATTTTCAAGTCCGAAGTTCTGTAATTGGAACTGGAAAAATAGCTTTCATATTTACTGGAAATCAGTATATGCGGCCAGATTATTTGCAGTGTGTTGAAAATACTGCAACCCAAGCAAGGAATTCTACTCTGTTTTTGATTGATCGAAAAAGCACAAAGTTATCCATTAGAAATATCATTAAATTGCCTTTTATCTTTATCTGGGCCAACAGGCTGAATGCGATTGTCCGTGATAGATGGATTAGCTTGGACATGGCTGTATCTGTATTTAGATCTGTCAATCAAGCAAACTTCTTTATCAATGCTATAAAGAAGTTTAGGTGTGAGAAAGTCGTGACTTTTTGCGATCAGTGGAGTATTGATAACGCCCTCACTCAGCTTGCAATAACACAAAATTATCCTACTGCAACATTACAACATGGTAATGGAAATGAGATTTTTGCCGGTTTTTGTAGTAATTATTACTTGGCAAACAGTATGCTGAGTAAGATAAATGCTATTCAATGTGGTATTTCGGAAAAGCAGATTGTTGTAGTTGGTCCTATGAAGTATGCTGGATTCCAATTTGAATATGAAAAGACGAATGTTCTCAGTAAGATCGGAATTGTGTTTGACGGGCTGGATAATTTCAAGAATAACCTAGCTATGCTCAAGTCAGCACACCAAGTGGCTGAACATCTGGAGTTAAAATGTTACATCCGTTTTCATCCCAGCAATAAACGGGAAGAGTATGCTAAATATTTATCTGATACGGATGTTATTTGCGATGATTTGAAGGAGTTTGAAATGATTCCAGATTTTTATATTACTTATATCTCGACAATGTATACGGATATGCTGTTCAAGAAAAGAATCTCCTTTCGGTATGCAACGCAGGAGCCCAATATGTTCACGAGTTTGACGGATACGACCTTCTCTAATGCCGATGAACTGGAAGCAGTGGTAATTAATGCGAGAGAAAATTATGCGGCGTGTCTTGAATGGCAGAAAGCTACTAAGCAGGAGATATTTGGAGCAGATGAGGGCGTAAATCAGTATCAGAAGTTTTTTAAAGTGTGGGGAGAATCGTAAGGATGATAAAGGGAAATCCATTGGTCAGTATCATTGTTCCGGTATATGGAGTAGAGGCTTATCTGGATCAATGTATCAACAGTATTGTAGAACAAACATATCAGAATATTGAATTGATTCTGATTGACGATGGTAGTTCTGATCGCTGCCCTGAAATTTGTGATGCGTGGGCTACGCGAGACTGTCGCATTCAGGTACTCCATAAAGAGAATGGTGGGCAGTCTTCGGCAAGGAATATTGGGCTTGATACGGCAAAAGGAGAATGGATTTTTTTCGTAGATAGTGATGACTGGATAGAGCCGGAATGTATTTCTGTTCTAGTAGAGATTTCGTTGGTTAATAATGCGGATATATCTGTGATTTATCCACAGAATCATAAAGGAAATACGGTTATTCCAAAACCATTTTTCTTAAAAGACAAAGGTGACGTGTATTGTTTGAGTGCAGAGGATGCCGTAACGTATTTTATGGAGCAAGCGGTTGCTGTCATGGGCAAGCTGTATCGTGCAGATATATTGCAGGATATTCGTTTCCCTGTGGGACGGAAGGCAGAAGAGTATATTGTTCAGCTTGCTGCATTAAAAAAAGCAAAGATAATCGCCTTCTGTAACCGAAATTTGTACGATTATTTAGTGCGCAACGATTCTGATTCGCATGATATTAAACCTAAATATAGAGTTGATAATATACAGGCGATCAGTGAAGCACTGGATATATGCAGACGGGATTTTCGCTGTGAGGAAGAATGGGCATTCAGATGGCTATGTGCCTTGCTCCATGAGTTTTATTCTGTGTCCGAATTTGCTAAGGAAGAGAAGAAAAAATATAACGACATACTTGTCTATGCATTATCCCAGGTCGGTGGCATGGAACAAATATATAAGAAGATGGAACAGCCGCTTGACCGTATTATATATGTTGCCAACCAATATCAGAAAATCTTAAAAGAAGAGGAATACAAAATACTTCAGAAACAGTATAGGGAAGTGTATAGAAGTCAGGCGAAAAGAGAAGTCAAAGGTATCAAGTATCGGATTGCCAATCTAAACCTGAAATTCCTGGTTGCATTATATAACGGCAGGGAGGTAATAAAGTAAATGGAGTTAGTAAGTGCTATTTACCGGTTCATAACAATGAAAATATAATAGATCGATGTGTACAGAGCATCCTTGGGAATACCTATAAGAACTTAGAACTTTTGCTGGTTGAAAACGGCTCAGAGGATGCTTCTTGGGCGAAATGCCTTGCGTGGAAGGAAAATGATCATCGGATCAACTGTTTGCAGTCCTCCAAAGGCGTATCCGCTGCCCGTAATGCTGCACTAAAAAACACGATTACATTCATGCTGACTACAGCTGTTGAACATACGGCGGATGTTGTCCAGTGCAGAAGAAAAGTTGACAATGCAGAGGGGAGTGGTAATGTGGATGTTTTTCAGGGCGTAGAGCTGACAGATCATCATGATATACTGGATGCCTTCCTCTGCTTCCAGAAAAACTACAAGTGGACTTCAACCCGCCGCTGTAAATGAACAGAAATATGTATGCGCTCTGGGATCATAAAGGGAATATTCGCAGGATAAAAAGGGTTCCAGAGTTTTCCCCAAAATTCAAACTGGAGCTTTGGCTGATTGCCAGATGCCCTGTTTTGTATATAAGAATACGAAAGCTATAGGTTTTGAAAAAACGCATTAGAAGTAATGCGAGATGAAGCATAATACAAAACAATAAAAGGAAGGTAGTAAAATGTTGGAAATCGTAACGAGTCTGATTCCGTCGAGACTGATCAGGACACTACGCCTGAAAAAACTAAAAAAAACATTTCGGGGGGCGGGTGATATATTCTACAAATGTGTCATTTAAGGCAAAACTCACCCCAACATCTGAAATTGCACCGGATGCTGGGGATTTTTACAACGATATTCCCAACCCAGTCAACATTGGACATGATGTTTGGGTCGGTAGTAATAGCACGGTTCTGGGTGGAATAACCATTGGAAACGGTGCGGTAGTTGGAGCCGGTGCTGTGGTTACCAAGGATGTGCCACCTTATGCAGTTGTAGTCGGTGTTCCTGCAAAAATCATCAAATACCGTTTTGATGATGAGAAAATTGCATCGTTGGAGCAGATGCAATGGTGGAATATGAGCGATGATGAGTTGCGCCAAAAGCGTGATTTCTTCAAAAATAAAGAATAATAGGAGAGAAGTTTATGAGCGAGAAAGTTACTGCAATTATCCCGGCAAAAGGCATGAGCAATCGTCTGCCAAGCAAAAATACGCTGGAGTTTGGTGAATCCAACCTCCTTGTCCACAAAATCCGTCAGCTGAAGCAGGTGGATGCGATCACTGAGGTAATCGTATCCTCTGAGGATGATGACATCCTTACAATGGCAGATAAGGAAGGTGCCAGAGCAATTAAGCGTCCTTATGAATATTCTGCAGAGACACTTCCTTTCCAGGATTTCCTGTACTACATCACTGGTGAAGCCAGAGAGGATCATGTTATGTGGGCTTGCTGCACTTCTCCAATGGTAGGCGCAGATGTCTACAGAAAGGGCTGCAAGACCTATTTTGAGAAGCTCAAAGAGGGCTATGATTCCCTAATCACTGTGATGGAGTATCACCATTACCTTCTGGATAAGGACATGAAGCCATACACCTTTAAGTGGGGGCCAGAACATAGAAATTCGCAGGATCTGGACAAGCTGTATTTCTTCACCGACGGTATTCAACTTGCACCTAAAGCAAGTATGAGAGAGTGGTATTACTATTTCGGTCATAATCCCTATGGCATGGAGGTAGATTTGAAGACATCTACCGATATTGATACCATCTTTGATTATCTGCTTGCCAGAATGCAGTATCACATGGATGATGATGCGATGATGGCAAAGGGTATCAATTCGAAGGATGGTGAGGCAGTATACCACTATGTTCTCGGAAAGATGATTTCACAGTTAAGCGATGAGAAACTGGCTAAGGCTCTTATGGAAATGCCGGACGGCAAGAGAGCGAATGTACTTGGCTTAATCAAATAAAGAAAGGAGTACGATTTATGGGCAGATTGCAGTTATTGGATTGTACCTTGAGGGAAGCCCCTATTGATAATTTGATGTGGGGAGAGATGAACATCCACAAGATGATTCATGGTCTTGAGATGGCAAATGTGGATATTATAGAATGTGGCTTTTTGAAGAATGCAGACTATATCAAAGGAAGTACATCTTTCCAGAGAGTAGAAGATATCATTCCTTTCCTGAAGAATAAGAAGAAAGGAAAAACATATGTAGCTTTGGTAGACTATGGCCGGTATGACCTGAAGTATCTTTCTGAGTATGATGGAAGATCCATAGATGCAATCCGGGTGTGTTTTAAGAAGAATGAGATTGGGTTGGTATTGGATTACGCAGCACAGATTCGTGCCAAGGGGTATCAAGTATGCGTTCAGCATGTAGATACAATGGGTTTTTTCGATGAGGAGATTATTGACTTTATAGAAAAAGTTAATGAGTTCAAACCTTTGGCGTATTCTGTTGTGGATACCTTTGGCGCAATGTATGAAGAAGATATGCTTCACTATACCGGTCTTGCGGACCAATACCTCTCCAAGGATATTTTGCTGGGCTTCCATGCCCATAATAACCTGATGCTGGCAGATGCAAATGCCCAGAGTTATATCAACAAGATGAGCGCCCACCGGGATGTTGTGGTGGATGCTTCTTTGTTTGGCTGTGGTCGCAGTGCGGGAAATGCCCATACGGAATTGATTGCACAGTTTATCAATAAGAAGCATGAGGAAAAGTACAATATTGACGAATTGTTGGATTTAATTGATACTGTTATTGCATCAGCACAGGAGGTGACCTCCTGGGGATACAGCATTCCTTACTTTATTGCCGGAATTTATAATGCCCATACCTTCAATGTGAAGCAGCTTTTAAAGCGTCACAATATTAAGTCAAAGGATTTGCGTGGCATTATTGAACTGTTGGACGATGTTCAGAAGAAAAAGTATGATTACGCTCTGCTGGAAAAGCTCTATGTAGAGTATTTTGACAATCCCGTGGCTGATGCCCTGGCATTAGAAAAGCTGAGTAATACATTCAAGAACCGCAATATTCTTCTGCTTGCACCAGGTAAATCGGTGGCAGCAGAAAAGGAGCACATTCAAAAATTTATCGATGAGAAGAAGACGATGGTCATCGCAGTCAATAATGTGATCAGCGGATATCAGTTGGATTACATATTCTATAGCAGCACAAACCGATATAATCTTAGAAAATTTCAGGAGTGTGCCCCTGAGACGAAGGTTATTGTTACATCGAATATTCAGGGCGCAATTGAAGAAGATACCACGGTTGTAAACTATAGCTCTCTGATTAAATTCGGATGGGTAAATCTGGATAGCTCCGCCATCCTGCTGCTTAGACTTCTGATACGTTGCGGCGTGGAAGGGGTATATGTAGCTGGACTGGATGGGTACCGTTCAGCAGGTGACACGTTCTATAAAAACGATTTGGAAACAGGCGTTGAGGATAAGGACAGACAAGAACTGACAAGAGAAAATACAGAAATGATTGCGGATATTGTGCAGACAAATCCGGAGTTTGAGATTCATTTTATTACTCAAAGCGAATATAGTAAGGCTTTAGAATAAACATAGGAGATGGCATAGTGATGTTGGAAGAATTAAAGGAAAAAGTTTAAAGAGGTCTTGCCGCGATTAAACCATCTGGTGTGGCGTATGAGGATTTGTCTGCAAAGGACATGGTCGTTGTTGATGTGGATGGTCATATTGTGGATGGTAGCTTAAATCTGTCTTCCGACACCAAAACGCATATTGAGTTTTTTAAAGCATTTGGAGAAATTGGTGCAATTCCCTGTACACGAAATCTTACTTACCGAACATTCCAGAATCGCAGCCTGAATTCGCTGTTTGTTTCCAGAGTGCTCTGCCGTAGCCATGGTCCGTTTGCGTGGGGAAAGGATGCAGCACAGGTTGTATACCATGCTGTTGTTCTTGAGAAAGTTGCAAAGATGGCAATTTGTATCCGCATGATTTCGCCAAATGCGAAGCCAGCTCCTCACCATATTCTGGACAAGCATTTTATGCGTAAGCATGGATCCAATGCTTACTATGAACAAAAAAATGATTATGGGATGGAGGGGAAATTGTGAATAAAAGTTTATATCTGATTTTTGATTTGGACGGTTGCCTGATTGATTCTAGCGAAGTCCAGAAAGCTGCTTTTTTTGGCAGCTATAAAGAAGTAGTCGGAGATGACCATTGTCCGTCTTATGAAGAGTATATCAAGCATACTGGTGATTCTGTTAATGGGATGCTAAAAAAAATGGGGCTTCCAGCTGCGATGGCAGCATCGTTTCGGAGAATCAGTAGCGAATCTGTTGATAAGATTTTGGTCAACTGGGAAGCCATGAAGCTGGTTCGTAAACTTAAGAAATATGGCTACAAAACTGCATTATGTACGGGAAAGGATCATTACCGCACGGTGGAAATATTAAAATACTTTCAATGTGATGATCTGTTTGATGTATTGATTTGCGGTGATGATGTTCCAGAACCCAAACCCTCGGCGATGCCAATTCTGAAAGCAATGGAAGCTTTGGGGGCAGACCCGGAGAATACCGTCATGATAGGTGACGGCTATAATGATATAAAAAGTGCAAAAAATGCCGGAGTAAAATCAATATTAACTTTGTGGTATGGAG
>ERZ791765.1909-NODE-1909-length-9874-cov-38.816173_pt1 | contig 9874 bp, 6 predicted proteins | sample MGYA00509949_ERZ791765 | MGnify/ENA primary metagenome ERZ791765 (study PRJEB30046, sample SAMN00791980) | human gut metagenome | study: EMG produced TPA metagenomics assembly of the A metagenome-wide association study of gut microbiota in type 2...
CGGATTCGCCCGAACCCGCGCCGGCAACGCCACCACCACTATTACCCCCGGCAACATCAGCAACGTCGGCAACGTCGGCGACACAAACACCGTGCGCCAGCTCGTCGGACGATGCGCCATCCGCACCGCCACGGCATACCGTCCTCCCGCGCGTCATGCAGACCATCGAGGCTCCGACCAGCATGGCCAGCCCGATCAGCCCGTATTCGGCGATGACGCTGGTATACGCGCACATCGTCCACACCGTGTCCGCGTTCACGCCGGCCGCGAATCCCGTGGCCGCGCCGCCGTTCATGCCAAGACCGTCCAGCAGCCGTCCGGCTTTGGCCGCGCCGACCCACACCGCATTGATGATGTTGCCCGCGCCATAACCGGTGAGCAGCGTCCACGGATGGGTGAGCAATCCGCATATCGGATCGAGGCTTTGGTAGATCCGCGCGAAGAACGAGCCGTCTCCCTCGGCCCCGCTTTCCGCGATGGCGGAGAGTCTGGAATCCGCCAGCACACCCAGCAGGCCCAGTGCGCATGCGCCGAGAATCTGCAGCATGCCCCGGACGCGGCGTGCGCCGTCATGCCAATCGGTGCGCGCCACAAGGGCGATCAGCAACGCCACGACGGAATCGATGACGATTCTGGTGCCGGCTTGCATGAGCACCGCGCCGACGGCATACGTGACGATGAGGTCACGCAGCCGTTTGGCGTAGATGCGGTCGCGCCCGCGCATGAGCCACATGAGCGGAAGCAGTATGCCGAACAGGTGCATGCCGATATAGCTGGGCTCGGCGAACAGGAACTGCGGACGGCCGCCGCCCCACACCGAGTTGTCGCTGATGTATTGCCGGTACATGAGGTGCGAGAAATAGTCGGTCAACGGTTTGGCGTGCAGACGGATGGACAGCCATTGCACGACGCCCACTCCGAAGGAAACCCAGTATGATGCGATGAGAATCCGCAATGGCGTACGCCACGGAATGCGTTTGATGTCGAACGCAAGGGCGATCGCCCCCAAAGTGGCGAGCACGCCCAGCAATCCGGTGATGCTCATGAACGCGGCGTTGAGGTGGATACCGAACTTCAGCCATCCCGGGATGGACAGGATTATGCAGGCCACCGGTAGGAGGAACATTGGCAGGTACCGGTTGGCTGCGATGCGCAGTTGCCGCCAATTGCATAGGCAGTACACGGCGAACAGCGCCGGACTGATTGGCGACCAGAACGGCGCGTACAGGCCAAGCGTGGTGCCGTCCACCGGAAGAAAAGCAATGGCCAGCAACAGCCAAATGACGTTGCGTTCCTGCGATGTCAGAAATCGCAGGAACGACCGGTATTGCGGTCGGCCATGATGGTTGCCCGCGTCGATGGTGTCGTTGCGTACGCATGCCTGGTTCATGTGATTCTCCCTCCCCGTCAACCTTACTCGTTCATCATGATGCGCGGACGGGGCATGCTTTCCCCGCTGAAAGTGCAATGGCCCGAACATTGACAAGGTCACACCGAATGCCCCCATCATTGGCACATTGTGCGATCTCGTCGCGGCTGGCTAACGAAATAATGTTGGCCGACCGGTTACATTGGTTCGGTACAGTGGCGGCATTATCGGCCACTGAATCAAGCGATTCGCGGCAGAACGACGAAAACAACACCTGGGCGAAAAGAGGCAGGCATGACTACGAATCGACCGCTCATTGCGGTGACTCCGCTGATGGATTACGGGCGCGATAGTCTGTGGATGCTGCCCGGATATATGGAGGCGATAATGCGGGCCGGCGGTACGCCCGTCATGTTGCCGCTGACCGATGACACCGACATTCTTGCGCAATGCGCCGAACGGTTTGACGCGTTTCTGTTTACGGGCGGGCCGGATGTGGGACCGATGGTTGGTGCAGCGGCCTCCGCCACCGGCCGTAGCGAGGTGCTCTCTCCTGAGCGCGACCGAATGGAATCGATTCTGCTGCCAGCTGTAATGGCTTGGGACAAGCCGATTCTGGGCATCTGCCGTGGCATTCAGTTCATCAACGCAGCGCTGCGCGGCACGTTGTGGCAGGATCTGCCAAGCCAGCATCCGAGCGATATCGAACACCATATGAATCCGCCGTACGATGCGTTCGGACATAACGTTTCCTTGGTGCCCGGCACTCCCCTGGCTTCATTGTTCGCAGGGCAGACTGAGATTGCGGTGAATAGCTATCACCATCAGGCGGTTCGTGAGCCTGCTGCTGGACTCGAGGTCATGGCCGTCGCGCCCGACGGCGTGATCGAGGCCCTGTACCGGCCGGCAAGCCACTTCCTGTGGGCCGTGCAGTGGCATCCCGAGTTTCTCTACAAGGTAGATCCACGCTCGCAGGCGATTTTTGATGCGTTTGTGGAGAGTTGCCGATAACAGCAAAAGGGGCTGCTCCGGTTTCCCGGAACAGCCCCTTTTCAGCGGTAGCAGTCAGCAGACTGATTTAGTCATCAGTGCTGGCTTGCCAGCGCTGATTGGCGCGTGCGGAGACCGCCGTCCGAAGGCGAAGGCGTACGAAGGTACGTCGAACCTGAGGAAAGGCGGTATACGCTCCGCCAATCAGTGCTGGTTGTTGAGACGGTGGTACATCTCGGACAGCTCCAGTTCCTTCTCGAACTGGCGAGCGGTGGTGTTCTCGTCGATGACGGCGAGCTCAACACCGGCGATGCGGGCGAAGTCTTCCCAAGCCTCACGACCAACGGAGGTGGTCATGCAGGTGTGGTGAGAACCACCGGCGGTGATCCAGCACTCAACAGCGGTCTTCAGGCTCGGCTTCGGCTCCCAGACGGCGCGGGCGCACGGAAGCTCCTTGAGGGAGCCCTGCGGCTCAACGACGTCGACGACGTCCATGAGCAGGCGGAAGCGTTCGCGAACGTCGGACATGGAGACCACGACGGCGTCCTTGGCGGGCTTGCCGGAGAAGACCAGGCGGACCGGGTCGGCCTTGCCGCCGATGCCCAGCGGGTGGATCTCCAGCTTCGGCTTGGCGATGGTGCCGATGGACGGGGAAACCTCGAGCATGTGGGAGCCCATGTCGAGCTCGTCACCCTCGGTGAAGTTGTAGGAGTAGTCCTCCATGAGGGAGGCGCCACCCTCAAGGCCGTAGCCCATGACGGCACCGATGCGCACGAGGACGGCGGTCTTCCAGTCGCCTTCAGCGGAGAAGCCCCAGCCGTACTCGGACGGGAAGCGCTGCGGGCCAACGCCCGGCAGCTGCGGCAGAGCGCCGAGGTCCTCGAAGTTGTCGACGCCGGCGGTGCAGCCGTTGGCGCGCATCATGTTGACCATCGCGGCCTCTTCCTTGGCGGCGATGAACAGGGAGTCGTACTTGGCGTCCAGCAGAGCCGGGTCGACGTCGTACTTGGCCTTGTAGTCCTCGATGATCTCCTTGACCTGGTCGTCCTTGACGGCGTCGTACGCAGCGACGAGCTCGTTGACGGCCCAAGTGTTGATGGAGGCGCCGAACACGCGCTCAGCCTCGGTCTTGTCGCCCTCGGTGACGGCGACGTTACGCATGTTGTCGCCCCAGCGCATGACCTTCATGTTGTTGGAGGCATCCCAGCCGGCGCAGGCGCGGGCCCAGGTGCCGAGCTTCTCGGCGACCTCGGGATCGGTGTAGTGGCCGACGACAACCTTGCGCTTGATGCCGAGGCGGGAGACGATGTAACCGAACTCACGGTCGCCGTGGGCGGCCTGGTTCAGGTTCATGAAGTCCATGTCGATGGTCTCCCACGGGATTTCCTTGTGGTGCTGGGTGGCCAGCTGCAGCAGCGGCTTGGTCAGCACTTCGAGGCCGCGAATCCACATCTTGGCCGGGGAGAAGGTGTGGCACCAGGTGATGACGCCGATGACGTTCGGGTTGGCGGAAGCCTCGACCATGAACTCCTTGACACCGTCGGAGGACTTCAGGGTGGGCTTGAGGACGATCTTGGCCGGAATCTTGCCGGTGTTGTTCAGGTAGTCGACCATTTCAGCGGAGTGAATGGCGACCTGGCGCAGGGCTTCTTCGCCGTACAGGTCCTGCGAACCAACGCCGAACCAGATTTCCTTGCCCTCGAAGGGGTTTTCCATAACCATAGGGTTACTTCCTTTACTTCTTTGTTTATGGGGGTTTGTTTAAGTTTCATTCGCCGACCGAGGCTCCCCTCAGTCAGCTATCGCTGACAGCTCCCCTCAGAGAGGGGAGCCAAGACACCACCGTGCTGGCGGAGTCAGCGCTGATTTGATGCGTGTGTCCGCAAGGCGCGGAAGGCGAAGGCGTACGAAGGTACGTCGGGCCTTCCGTAACGCGGCGGACACTCCATCAAATCAGTGCTGACCGTAGACGTTCTGGTAGCGGTCGTTGAGCTTATCGATGTCGGCCTGGTCGATCTCGATGATGTCACCGAGCTGACGGGCGGCCCACATGGTGTGAGCGACTTCCTCGGTCATGGCAGCGGCCTTGACGGCGCCTTCAGCATCCTTGCCGATGGTGAAGGGGCCATGGTTCTGCATGAGGACGGCCGGGGACTTCGGGTACTTCTTGAGGGTCTCGACGACACCCTTGCCGATCGCCTCGGAGCCGATCAGACGGAACGGGCCGACCGGCACCGGGCCGCCGAACTCGTCACCCATCATCGTCAGGCCGCACGGGATGTTCTGACCAGTGGCAGCCCAAGCGGTGGCGTAGGTGGAGTGGGTGTGCACGACACCGTAGACGTCGGGCATGTTGCGGTAGATGTAGGCGTGGGAAGCGGTGTCCGAGGACGGGGCTTCGGTGCCGTCGACCACGTTGCCGTCAAGGTCGCACACGACCATGGAGGACGGGGTCAGGTACTCGTAGCGCAGGCCGGAGGGCTTGATGACGAACAGGTCGGCGGTGTGCAGACGCTGGGAAACGTTGCCCGCGGTCCACACGACCAGGTTCCACTTGATCAGCTGCTGGTGCAGGTTGGAGACGACCTCACGAACCTGCTTGACCTCGGCGCGAACCTCGGGGCCGTAATCAGCCAAAGTTGCCATTATTGGTTTTCCTTTCCACTGTGATGGATGGACGTTTTTTCAAAATCTCAAGGACCTCCCTCAATAGAGGGAGGTCAGAAAGGCTTACTTATCTTCGAGGTTGATGGTTTCGATGGCGGCGTGCTCGATGGGCAGGCCCTTGGTGAAGCGGGCGAAGAAGTCCTCGAAACCAACCACATCGGAAGCCACCGGCTTCTCAGTGGTGGACTGGGCGTCCTTGAACACGCAACCGTCAAGGAAGTCAGCGAGGTTGCTGTGATCCTCGTTGGTGTTCCACAGGTAGTTGGCGAGCACGGCCATGCCCCAGGCGCCACCTTCGGCGGCGGTGGACATGACCTTGATCGGGGTGTTGAAGGCAGCAGCGAGAATCTTCTGAGCCACCTTCGGAGTGGCGAAGATGCCGCCGTGGCCCACGAGAGAGTCGACCTGCACGCGCTCCTGCTTGGTCATCACGTCCATGCCGATCTTGACCGGGGAGAACGCGGAGAACAGCTGGGCGCGCATGAAGTTGCCGAGGGTCATGTTGGCTTCGGGGCTGCGGGCGAACAGCGGGCGACCTTCAGGCAGACCGGCCAGGAATTCGCCGGAACGGAACGGGTAGTTCAGCAGGCCGCCGCAGTTGGCGTCCACGTCGTCGGCGATGGCCGCGCGGAACAGGGTGCCGTACAGCATACCTGCGTCAACCGGCTGGCCGATAGCCTTGGCGAACTGGCCGAACAGGCCGACCCAAGCGTTGAGGTCGGAGGTGAAGTTGTTGGCGTGGCTCATACCGGCCAGATCGCCGGCCGGGGTGGTGACCAAGTCAACCTCAGGGTGGAGGGCCTTGAGCTTGTGCTCCAGAACCACCATGGCGAAGATGGAGGTGCCGGCGGAGACGTTACCAGTGCGTACGCGCACGGAGTTGGTGGCTACCATGCCAGTACCGGCGTCGCCCTCAGGCGGGGCGAGCACGATGCCGGGCTTCAGGGCGCCGGACGGATCGAGCAGCTTGGCGCCTTCCTCGGTCAGCTCGCCAGCCGGAGTGCCGGCCACAAGCGGCTCAGGAAGCAGGTTCTCCAGCTTCCACGGCTGGGCTGCGACCTCAGGTAGAGCGTCGAACTTCTCAATGAATGCGGTTTCGTAAGTGTGAGTGGTCGGGTCAATCGGGAACATGCCGGAGGCATCGCCCACGCCGAGGACCTTCTTACCGGTGAGCTTCCAGTGCACGTAACCGGCGAGTGTGGTGAAGTAAGCCACCTTGGAGACGTGCTCTTCCTTGTTGAGCACGGCCTGGTACAGGTGAGCGATGGACCAACGCTCGGGGATGTTGTACTGGAACAGCTCGGAGAGCTTCTTGTGAGCCTCGGAGGTGTTGGTGTTCTGCCAGGTGCGGAACGGCACCAGCAGTTCGCCGGCCTCGTCGAATGCGAGGTAACCGTGCATCATGGCGGAGAAGCCGATGTGGCCGACGTGCGTGAGCTTCTCGCCATAGGCGGTCTCGACGTCGTTGGCCATGGAGGCGTAAGCGGACTGCAAACCGCCCCAGATCTCCTCGGTGGTGTAGCTCCACAGACCATCTTCCAGATGGGAAGCCCAGCTGTAGTCGCCGGAGGCGATGGTCTGGAAGTTGTCGTCGATGAGGACGGCCTTGATGCGGGTGGAGCCGAATTCGATGCCCAGCGTGGTCTTGCCAGCGCGAATCTTCTCGGCGATGTGGGCGACCTGCTCGGCCGCGTTGTCGGTTGCTGCCATATCTTTCCTTTGCCTTGGAGCGCCGGCGTTGTTATCCCCTTCCTTGGGGAGGGTGTTAGCGCTCACAATTTCCAAAAAACATTGTACCGACAACCCGCATTCGACACAACTTATGCCGTGTCACGCATCATAACGGTTTGATAACAGCGCCAATTTACCGCCGAGGAGCCGGCCCCAAGGACCGCCGGGCACGCACCTCGGCGGGAATCAGCCCCATGCCGTGCTGGGTGGTCAGGAAGGTCGGCTCGCCGCCCTCCCCCAGCAAGCGCAGCGTCTCTCGCATGGCGGCCACGCCGAGCCCCTCGAAATCGGGATGCACGGTGGTCAGCGGTGGGTACATGTTATCCACGCCAGACATGTCGTCGAATCCGACCACGCTGATGTCTTGCGGAATCCGAAGCCCATGCTCATGCAACGCGCGCATGATGCCAACGGCCTGATTGTCGTTCGCGGCGACGACCGCGGTGGGCAACGCCGCGCCTCGACGCCCATACTCATCAATGAGATGATTCATGTGCGCATACGCCTCAGAGGCATCCCACGTATGGCAGCGCACGATCTGTGAATCGATGGATCGGGAGGCGGCGAGCTTGCGCCACGCATCCAGTCGGGTGTGGGCGTCGCGCCATTCGTTGGGACCGGCAAAATACAGAGCCGATTTGTGCCCGTATTCGCCCAGCAAGGCCACCACTTTGGCCATTGCACCCCACTGGTCGATACCGACCAGCGCAGTGCGACGCTTGTTTTCGGTGGAGATAAGGCCCAATCCCTCACGCACGGTCATTTGGCCGTGGGTGGCGGTGACGATGACGCGCGGCTGAGTGACTCGCGCACGGCAGGCGGCGGCGAACATCACGTCGGTCGGAGTCAGGAAGATGAAGGCGTCGACGTTCTGCTCGTTGAAGGTGTCGCACAGGTTGTCGAAGTCGGCCTGCGCGCACAAGGCCTCGTGGACCATCATCACGCTCATGAACAGACCGTGCTCGCGGGCCATGGATTCGATGGAGGAGATGGAGGAAATCGGGCCGAAGAATTTGAGGCCTCCGGCGATCAGCCCTATGGTGCGCGAACGGCGGGAAGCCAGTGCGCGCGCGGAGTTGGAGGGGCGGTAGCCGAGTTGGTCAATGGCGGCCTGGACTCGCGCACGGGTGGCGTCGGAAACGTCCGGCGAGTCATTGATCACACGGGAGACGGTTTGGTGGCTGACTCCGGCGAGCTTGGCCACTTCGAACATGGACGGACGTTTGCTTGGCTTGCGGCTGGTCACCATATTGCCTAACCTCCCCGCTGGCGGCCGGCATCCATGCACGGCCAGTCTTGTACCTTAATCAATACTGACTTTAGCGCGTCCACAACAGTTTTGCGTTAGCGCTCACACTGTCGTGTCGCACGCGGCTCAGGTCAGGTGCCATGAGACACGATGGAGCGGAGTCGGCCCGTGTTCGGCGATGGCGGCACGGTGTGCGGCGGAACCATAGCCCTTGTTATGAGCCCATTCGTAGGCGGCGTAACGTGGGTTGCTTTGCGCGAGGTCGACCATCAGCCGGTCTCGGGTCACTTTGGCGATGACCGCCGCGGTGGCGACGGTGGCGCAATGCTGGTCGCCTTTGACTTTGGTCGTTATGTCGGCTGGAATCGGCACGTCCGGCGCGTCGAACGTGTTGAGCGCCTTGGTGATGTAATCGCTCGGCCCGTCGAGAATTCCGGCGACTTTGGGCAGAGCGCGAACGCTTCCCTCGCAATTTCCAATGGATTCCCCTACGGAGCCTCCCGGATGACCTTCCACAATCTTCCCCGCAGACTCCCCCGAAGCCTTTTTTATCGTCGATTCCCCTCCAAGTCGTAAGCCAAGTTCGCGTTCGACTTGGCTGAGCGCGCGCAGGGCGGCCACGCCAAGCGCGTAGGTGATGCCCCATTCGTCGATCTCGGTGTTGCTGGCCTGGCCTACGGCGTAGGCCGCGCACCAGTCGCGCAGTTCGTCGAAAATCGCCTCGCGCCTATGTTCGGTGAGCATTTTGGAGTCGGCCACGCCGTCCGGCACGCCGAGGTAGGTCCGCCCGGACAGTTCGACGGCATCATCGCCATCCAACGGCTCCAAATCACGGGCCCAAATGGCGGCGCACCCGACCATCACCGGGCCGGCGAGCGCGCCGCGGCCGACTTCATCGAATCCAGCGATAAGGTCATAGCCCTGGGCCGCAAGGCTGCGTTCCAAGTCAAGTGTCGGGGTAATCATGCGCGGCTCCCATCGTCTCACAATGGTTAGGATTCAGACGGTCCAGGATTCATATGGTTCAGGATTCAGACGGCCCGGAACTCAATCAGTTCAAAGACTCACACGGTTCAAAAAAAGACTCAGGAATTCGAGCCGGAAGCGTCAGGCACGTCCTTGAAGACTTCGTGGTGGTCATCAATCGCACCAAGCCGGTCAAGCGGCCAGTATCTCGCGATTCCGACTCCGACCACATCGGAGATGGGAACCAAGCCGCGATCGCCGTCATCCTGATGATAGCGGGAGTCGGCGGAATTGGCGCGATTGTCGCCCATGACGAACACGCGGCCCTCGGTCACGGTTACCGAGAACGGGAAGGCGCTCGGGTCCACGCCGGGGCGAATGTAGGAGGTCTCATTGATGGCCACGCCGTTGATGGTCACCGGCTGGCCCGCGCCCTTGCATTCGACCACGTCACCGGGCAGGCCGATCAGTCGCTTGATGAGGTACCCGCCACCGGGAGCGCTGCTCTGCTCCTCGTTCAACCAGTTGTTGGGATCTTTGAATACCACGACGTCGCCGCGCTGCAAATCGAAGATCTTGGGGGTGAGCTTGCTGGTCACCACGCGATCGCCGGGCACCATGGTGTCCATCATCGAGCGCGAAGGAATCTCGTAAAAGCCGACGGCGAAAATGCGAATCAGCAGCACGATAAGCACGGGAACGCCGCACCACAGGAAAAAGTCGCGTAGGGTGAAGTGGTCATCATCTGACGATGATGCTGCCGCGGCATTCGCGCCAGCGGCTGCACCCGCGCCAGCGGAAGAAGCGGCGTGTGCCGGGCGCGCCGGTGCCGGGGGAACCGGGGACAGGGCGATGCCGTGGTCGGCGACTTGGAACGTACGGGAATCGCGGGCATCGGCCTC
>ERZ791765.1912-NODE-1912-length-9868-cov-2.724855_pt1 | contig 9868 bp, 8 predicted proteins | sample MGYA00509949_ERZ791765 | MGnify/ENA primary metagenome ERZ791765 (study PRJEB30046, sample SAMN00791980) | human gut metagenome | study: EMG produced TPA metagenomics assembly of the A metagenome-wide association study of gut microbiota in type 2...
GCCAGTCAACGATCTTTCAAGAGGATGCTTCGCAGAAGATATCGTTGGTGTTGTAGCTATGACAGCAGTTCAGGCTCAGGATGCTGCTAAATAATTGTGTACATACATTTTGATGATATGATTGCCACGCGGCAGTCAGGTACATCATTTATAATAATATGAGGGACGAATTATTTGCCCCTCATATTGTTTGTATAACTAACATAGACTGATTATTTAATATGATATTTTTATTTTGAATATAGTGCTATCGGTGAACCGATAAAGAAAGTATTGTTAAATGATTTATATTATATTAAATGATTATATAACTTATATTTAATTTTATAGGAGATTAATAAGAATGAATATTTTAGTATTAAACTGCGGAAGCTCATCACTTAAGTATCAGTTAATCAATATGGAAGATGAAAGCGTTATCGCAAAGGGTCTTGTAGAAAGAATCGGTATTGATGGTTCTATTCTTACACATAAGCCAACAGGAAAGGATAAGTATGTTGTTGAAACACCTATGAAGGATCACAACATCGCTGTTAAGCTTGTACTTGATGCTCTTATGGATGCAGAACACGGTGTGATCAAGTCTACAGATGAAATCGCTGCTGTAGGTCACAGAGTACTTCACGCAGGTGAGAAGTATATCGAGTCTTGTCTTGTAACAGAAGACGTTAAGAAGGTAGTAAGAGAGTGCTTCGATTTAGGACCTCTTCATAATCCAGCTAATCTTATCGGTATTGAAGCTGTTGAAGCTGCTATGCCTGGTAAGCCAAATGTAGCTGTATGGGATACAGCATTTGGTGGAACAATGGAGCCAAAGGCTTATCTTTACGCTATTCCTCGTGAATACTATGAAAAGTATGGCGTAAGAAGATACGGTTTCCACGGAACAAGCCACAGCTTTGTATCAAAGGAAACAATCAAGTTTGCTAACCTTGACCCTAAGACAGCTAAGGTTATCGTATGCCACCTTGGTAACGGTGCTTCAATCTCAGCTTCTATTGGCGGCAAGTGTGTAGATACATCTATGGGTCTTACTCCACTTGAAGGTCTTATTATGGGTACTCGTTCAGGTGACCTTGATCCAGCTATTATCGAATATCTTTGCAACCATGAGAATCTTACAGTAAGCGAAATGCTTAATATTCTTAACAAGAAGTCAGGTGTTCTTGGTATGTCAGGTGGTATTTCTTCTGATTTCAGAGATCTTAACGCAGCAGCTAACGAAGGCAATGAAGTAGCTAAGGTTACACTTGAAGCTTATGCTTACAGAGTAGCTAAGTACATCGGTTCTTACACAGCAGCTATGAACGGTGTTGATGCTATCACATTTACAGCTGGCGTTGGTGAAAATGCAGCATGGTTAAGACCAATGGTATGCAAGATTCCTCGGAGTTGAACTTGATGAAGCAGCTTCACAGAAGGCTTGCGGTGTTGAAGGCATCATCTCTACACCAGAATCAAAGGTTAAGCTTTGTGTAATACCTACAAACGAAGAGCTTGCTATCGCAAGAGAAACATTAGCACTTGTAAAGTAATTAACGACATATGTTAATTGATTAAATATATTAAATTAGTTATTGACAAACCAATATCAGGTGCGTATAATAGACAAAGTGTGGTAAGCGTTATGCTTATTTACTATATATAGTATGAATTGGAGACAATTATGCTAATTGATTTAAGAGAGCTTTTATCCGGTTCACAGGATGAGAAGAGTTATAAAGCAGATGTTGAAATGAATACATTTAGTACAGGTTCATCTGATTATGATATAATTGATAAACCTGATGTTAATGTCAGCATTAAAAAGCTAGGTAAGAATAAGCTTTCTATAAAGGCTGATTCTTATGTTACCCTTAGTATTCCTTGTGACAGATGCTTAGAGCCGGTTGATACCAAAGTTAACTACACAGTTGATGAGGTTGTTGACTTTAATGATAATGCATCCGAGGAAGAAGCAAAAGAAGAAAAAGACTATATTGATGGATACAACCTCGACGTGGACAAGTTAGTTTTCGGCGAAATACTGATATCCATGCCGGGAAAAACCTTATGTAAGGAGGACTGCAAAGGAATTTGTCTGATTTGCGGTGCGAATCTGAACAAAGGAGAATGCGGTTGTGACAGGGATATCCTGGATCCAAGAATGTCTGTTTTCAAAGATATTTTAAAGAATTTTAAGGAGGTGTAACCGAATGTCAATTTGTCCTAAGAATAAATCTTCAAAGGCTAGAAGAGATAAGAGAAGAGCTAATTGGAAGATGAGCGCTCCTAATCTCGTAAAGTGCAGCAAGTGTGGTGCTTTAATGATGCCTCATAGAGTATGCAAGGCTTGTGGTTCATACAACAAGAAAGAAATCGTTTCTGTAGACTAATCCAGTAAAATCATGGAATTATGGTGTTATTAAAGGGTTAGGTATTAAAATGATCTAATAGTAGCCCCAATTAAAGACAGAGCGATATATATTTTCAAAGGGATAAAGAGAATAATCTTTATCCCTTTTTTTTACTTTGATTTGTCCTTTTTGTTTCGGATATTATTTTACAAAAAAATAAAGTAATATGTTTACAATGGAAACTCTGGTAATATATCCTTGATAAAAACTTATTTTCGTAGTATATTTATTAAGTATTTTCATACATTATGATATAAGTGCAGAAAGTGTATATTGTTTAGTTACAGTGTGGATTGAATCACTAAAGTAATGATTTTAAAATAATATATTGATGCGCATTTATCTCATATAATAGAATATAAGGAATGGACAGATATATGATAAAAGTTGCACTTGATGCTATGGGTGGAGATAATGCACCAGTTGAGATTGTTAAAGGTGCCATAGCTGCTGTTAATGCAAGCAATGAATGCTTTGTATATCTTGTGGGCCAGGAAGATGTAGTCAGGGCTGAGCTTGCAAAGTATACATACAATGAAAAACAGATAGAAGTTGTCAATGCTTCTGAGGTCATCGAAACTGGTGAGCCTCCGGTCATGGCAATCAGAAGAAAGAAAGATTCTTCAATAGTTAAGGGCCTTAATATGGTTAAGAATAAAGAAGCTGATGCTTTCGTTTCAGCAGGAAGCTCAGGAGCTGTATTGGTAGGAGGCCAGGTTATTGTAGGTCGCCTTCCAGGAGTTGAGAGACCTCCTATAGGAGCTATTGTTCCAACTGATAATAGCTGTGTACTTATTGTTGACAGCGGAGCTAATGTTGATGCAAGACCTGATTTTTTGGTACAGTGGGCTAAGATGGGCTCTATATATATGGAGAATTGTGTAGGCATAAAGAACCCACGTGTAGCTATTGTTAATGTCGGACTCGAGGAAGAGAAGGGTAATCAGCTGGTAAAAGAAACATATCCACTTCTTAAGGCATGCGACGATATTAATTTTATTGGAAGTATTGAAGCAAGAGAGATTCCACGAAGTGGTGCAGATGTTATAGTATGTGATGCATTTGTTGGAAATGTAATACTTAAGCTATATGAGGGACTTGCTGGAACTCTTATTTCTAAGATAAAAGGGGCTTTTTATTCAACGCTTAAATCTAAGATAGGAGCATTACTTGTAAAGGGAGCACTTAAAGATACATTAAAGACTATGGATGCATCTGAATATGGTGGAGCACCTCTTATCGGCCTTAACAGACTGGTTGTTAAAACACATGGAAGTTCTAAGGCTAAAGAGATTAAGAATTCCGTTCTGCAGTGTGTTACATTTTCAAAAAGCAATATCAATGAAAAGATAGTTGAATCACTTGCTAATATGCCACACACAGATACAGAATCCGAAAAGTAAATGTATAAAATATATGAATGATTAAATATAAGCCTGAAAATAAGATATAAACAGGCGGGAATGGAGGAATAATATGGAGTTTCAGAAGTTACAGAGAATTATCGCAGATGTTCTAAATATCAGTGAGGATAAAATCACACCTGAATCTACTTTTGTTGATGATCTTAAGGCTGATTCACTTGATGTATTTCAGATTATCACAGAGATAGAAGATCAGTTTGAGATTCAGATTCCAGATGATGCAGCAGAACATATAACAACAGTTGGTGATGCTGTGTCACAGATTCAGGCAGCTCTTGCTAAATAATCAGGATAATAACAGATATGGAGTGCCGCCAAGTATCACTGCATAACATGCAGGCGAGGCGGCATTTTTATACTTATGTGTCAACTATATGATGAAAGGAAAAATATATGCATAATAAGAATTTATCAGAATTAATGCAGACAATACATTATGAATTCGAGAATATAGATCTTCTTAAAAATGCACTCACACATAGCTCATATGCTAATGAGAAATGTATTAAAAAGTATAAAGATAATGAACGTCTTGAGTTTTTAGGTGATGCCGTTCTTGAACTTACATCAAGTGATTATATATATAAGAATTATGCTGATATGGATGAAGGAAGGATGACAAGATTACGTGCAAGTATAGTGTGCGAACCAACTCTTGCCATATGTGCAAGAGCTATAGGATTAGATAAGTTTGTCATGCTTGGTAAGGGTGAAGAACTCACTGGTGGAAGAAAGAGAGATTCTATTATATCGGATGCATGTGAGGCAGTTATAGGCGCAATATACCTGGATGGTGGTTTTGCTAATGCAAAAGAATTCGTAACATCATTTATTCTTAATGATCTTGAAAACAAGCAACTCTTTTATGATAGCAAAACTATTTTACAGGAGGTTGTCCAGGCAGCTCATAAAGAAGTGGTATATGAGATAATTGATGAGACTGGTCCTGAACATGATAAGAACTTTATTGCAAAAGCTTATGTTGAAGGTATGTTTGAAGTAACGGCAAACGGACATACAAAAAAACATGCCGAACAGAGAGCTGCATATGAAGCACTCGTATATCTTAAGAAGCATGGACAGGCATAATGTAATTAATGGAAAAGGAATAATAAATAAAATATGTATTTAAAGAGTATAGAGGTTCAGGGGTTTAAGTCCTTTGCTAACAAGATAGTGTTTGATTTCCATAACGGAATTACAGGTATTGTAGGACCGAATGGCTCTGGTAAAAGTAATGTTGCCGATGCAGTAAGATGGGTTCTTGGTGAACAGAGTGCCAAACAGCTGCGTGGTGCTAAAATGGAAGATGTTATATTTGCTGGTACTCAGAACAGAAAGCCGGTTGGTTTTGCATATGTTGCTATAACTCTTGACAACAGTGATCATGCATTGCCTGTAGAATACGATGAAGTAACTGTGTCAAGAAGAGTTTACCGTTCTGGTGAAAGTGAATATAAGATTAATGGACATTCCTGCAGACTTAGAGATGTCACAGAAATGTTTTATGATACAGGTATTGGTAAAGAAGGTTATTCTATTATAGGACAGGGTCAGATAGATAAGATTCTTAGCGGAAAACCAGATGAGAGAAGAGAGCTTTTTGATGAGGCGGCTGGTATTGTTAAGTTTAAGAGACGAAAGTCAGCTGCGATAAAGAAACTTGAAAATGAAAGAAGTAATCTTGTCAGAGTTAACGATATTTTGTCCGAACTTGAGAAACAGGTTGGTCCATTAAAGCAACAGTCAGAAAAAGCAAAGGAATATCTTAACTATAAAACAGATCTTAAAAAATATGATGTTAATGCATTTTTACTTGAAACTGACAGAATAAGGAAGGAAACGGCAGAGCTTAATGACAGACTGAAAATAGTAGATGATGATTTAGAAGATTCTAAATCTGAATATGATAATACAAAATCTGAATATGAAGCAGCAGAAAATCAGCTTAATGATATTAATGCCCAGATAGACGAAAACAGTCAGACTGTATCAGCTCTGGAACTTGAAAGCCAGAAGCTTCAGGGAGAGATAAATGTATTTACAGAACAGATAAAGACATTTAATGCTAATAAGCAGCTTCATTCTGAAAGATTACTTGATATTGAAAAGGACAAGCAGAATAAGAATAACGCTGTTAAGGAGCTGAGGGAGCAGTATAATAATCTTAACACAGAACTTTCAGAGTATAATGATAAGTTAGCGGCTATTAATGATACAGCTAAGGCTCTTAACGCTGAGATTGAAGGAATATCTGGACAGATTGATAATCGTCAGAACAGCATCTATGATAACCTGACAGAGCAGTCTACTATCAAGGCTGAAAATCAGAAGTTTGTTACTATGCTTGAACAGCTGGAAATAAAAAAATCTGAGCTTACAAGTCATATTATCAAAGGCAAGAGTGATGAAAGTGCACAGAAACAGGTTATTAAGTCTCTTACAGCAGAGCTTGATAATGCTGTTGGAAAGCTTGAAGATATTAATAATTCGATCGAAGAAAGTAACACGTCAGTAACACAGCTGAAAGCTGAAATCGCTGAAAAGAATAGTGAACTTGATAAGCTGACACAAAACTACCATAGAGAAAAGTCACGTCTTGAATCTTTAATAAATATTACAGAAAGATATGATGGTTATGGTAACAGCATAAAAAAAATCATGGAATTAAAGGATAGCAATCCTGGTATTCTTGGTGTTATTGCTGATATAGTAAAGGTTGAGAAACAGTATGAAACAGCTATAGAAACTGCACTTGGAGGAACAATCCAGAATATAGTTACAGATAAGGAATCTACAGCAAAAGAACTTATAGGTTTTCTAAAACAGAATAAGCTTGGACGTGCTACATTTTTACCTTTGAACGCCATACATGCTAGAAATACGTTAGAAAATGAAGCGTGTATAAATGAAAAAGGGGTTATAGGTGTGGCAAGTAACCTTGTACGTGTTTCTTTCGAGTATGAAGGACTTGCTAAGTATCTTCTTGGACGTATTCTTGTTGTTGATAATATTGATAATGCACTTCTGATCGCTAAAAAATATAAATACACGCTAAGAATCGTAACACTTGAAGGTGAACAGCTAAACCCAGGTGGTTCAATGACTGGTGGTGCATTTAGAAATTCCAGCAATCTTCTTGGACGTAGAAGAGAAATAGAAGAATTAAAACAGTCTGTATCTAATACTAATAAGCAGATAACACAAGAGAAGGCAGCTGTTGCTGATTTAAGGAATCAGGTTGCAAAGTACCGCGAGGCACTTGATTCTTATAATAAGCTGTTAAGAGAAACTCATATCAGAAAGAATACTATAGACGTTAATCTTAAGCAGGCAGATCTTAAGCTGTCAGAGATTATTGCTTCATATGGTGATGATATAAAAGAACAGGCATCTATTGATTCTGAAATCTTAAAGATAAGTGAAAGCAGGAATCAGGTCAGTGGTAATCTTAATCTGCTTGACAATCAGAACGAGGCAGCCAGAAAAGAGATAGAGAATCTTGGCAAAACTCTTGAAGCAAAAAAATCAGAGGAAGCAGCTGTTGCACTGAAAATAGAGAATCTGAAAATATCACATTCATCTATAGAGCAGAAAGCCTCATTTATCAATGAGAATATAGAAAGACTATGTAAAGAGCTGGATAATCTTGAAGAAGAAAAAACTTCTATACAGGAAAAAATAGGTGAAACAAAAGAACTTGTATCAGCTAAGCAGGCTGATATTGAGCTTGTTAAGAATTCTATAGAACAGTCCGAAAGAAAAATAACAGCTATAGGTGAAAAACTTGAAGATTTAAGAGCAGCCAAAGAAAAGGTTAATGCAAGTCATAAAGAGTTCTTTAAGAAACGTGAAGAATTAAATGAAAAAATAATTCTTCTTGAAAAAGATAGTATGAGACTTCATAACCAGTATGACAGACTTGAAGAATCTTATGACTCACTTGTAGATTATATGTGGAATGAATATGAGCTTACATATAGTTATGCTCTTGAGTTAAAGAGCGATGAGCTTAATAATATTAACGATATAAGAAAGCAGATTAACATATTAAAAGCTGCAATCAAGAAACTTGGAGATGTCAATGTAAATGCTATCGAAGAATATAAGTCAGTAAGTGAAAGATATGAATTCATGAAGACACAGCATGATGATATGATTGAAGCAGAAGAATCACTTATGAAGGTTATTGAAGAACTTGATGAAGGCATGAGAGCGCAGTTTACTGCTAAGTTTGAAGAAATAAAAGTTGAATTTGATAAAGTGTTCAAGGAACTTTTTGGTGGAGGCAGAGGAACAATAGAGCTTGTAGAAGGAGAAGATATTCTTGAAGCCGGTATACTTATAATATCCCAGCCACCTGGAAAGAAGCTTCAGAATATGATGCAGTTATCGGGTGGAGAAAAAGCGCTTACCGCTATTGCACTTCTTTTTGCAATACAGAATCTAAAACCTTCTCCATTCTGTCTTCTTGATGAAATAGAAGCTGCACTTGATGATTCAAATGTTGGAAGATATGCTAATTATCTTCATAAGCTGACAAAACATACACAGTTTATTGTTATCACTCACAGACGTGGTACAATGTCAGCAGCTGACAGATTGTATGGTATAACCATGCAGGAAAAGGGTGTATCTACTCTTGTATCGGTTGATCTTATAGAAAATGATCTTAATGACAGGAAAAAAGAATCGTAGAAAATATATTGATTAAGAAAGAGAGGCTGTATATGGGACTTTTTAGTAAATTAAAAGAGGGTCTTACAAAGACACGTAATAATATAGTGTCAGGTATTGATAATATATTTAGTGGTTTTTCTTCAATAGATGATGATTTTTATGAAGAACTTGAAGAAACACTTATTATGGGAGATATCGGTGTAAGAGCAACAGACGAAATTATAGAAGAATTAAAATCTAAGGTTAAAGAAAACAAGATTAAGGATCCTAAGGATTGCAAGCAGTTACTTATTGACACAATCCGTGAAAAGATGAATCTTGGTCCTAATGCATATGACTTTGAGAATCAGAAGTCAATAGTCATGCTTATAGGTGTTAATGGTGTTGGTAAAACAACATCAGTAGGTAAGCTTGCGGGACATTTAAAGGCGCAGAATAAAAAGGTTATCATGGCTGCAGCTGATACCTTTAGAGCAGCAGCTATAGAACAGCTTACAGAATGGTCTAACAGAGTCGGAGTAGATATTATTGCTCAAAGCGAAGGCTCTGACCCTGCCGCCGTTATATATGATTCAATAGCAGCTGCAAAGGCAAGACATGCAGATGTTCTGTTGTGTGATACAGCAGGAAGACTTCAGAACAAAAAGAATCTTATGGAAGAGTTAAGAAAGATAGACCGTGTTATAGAAAGAGAATATGCAGATGCTTACAGGGAAAATCTTATTGTGCTTGATGCAACAACAGGACAGAATGCTCTTTCACAGCTAAGAGAATTCAATGACGTAACAAACATAACAGGTATCATCCTTACTAAGATGGATGGTACAGCTAAAGGTGGCATTGCAGTTGCTATCCAGGCTGAATTCGGGATACCAGTTAAGTATGTTGGTGTTGGTGAAAAGGTTGAAGATCTCCAGAAGTTTGATTCTGATACATTTGTTAATGCATTATTTGATGTTGAGATAGATGATGAAGATGAAGATCAGAAATAATATCATCAAATTATTTATTAAATATTATATAAAAAACTTGAATGATTACGGTAATAGGAATAATATATAAAATGTCAGAATTTTATTTTGACATTCATATCATTTTATAAAATTCAGGAAAGGAAAGTACTGTCGTGGTATAATGGGATTTTTAGTATATATAGAATAATGTGTTGTTTTATGCATTTGTATGATATACATTTATTGCGATAGCACTATATAAGTAATAATGGAAGAATTAACACTTAAGAAATTCGAAGAAGCTGCTGAAAAGGTAAAGGAAGCCACACTTCCAACTAATCTTGTATACAGCGAATATTTTAGTAACCAGACAGGTAACAAAGTATATTTAAAGCCTGAAAATATGCAGTACACA
>ERZ791765.1930-NODE-1930-length-9731-cov-4.075134_pt1 | contig 9731 bp, 10 predicted proteins | sample MGYA00509949_ERZ791765 | MGnify/ENA primary metagenome ERZ791765 (study PRJEB30046, sample SAMN00791980) | human gut metagenome | study: EMG produced TPA metagenomics assembly of the A metagenome-wide association study of gut microbiota in type 2...
GTAACTGGTATTCCATTGTATTATAATTCAGTAAGGTTCTGCTATGAGAATATCATAAGAATATTATAAGAATACCTTAAGAATGTTACGAGAATATCATAATAATATTATGATAACATCATAAGTATGTAATAAGAATGTAACAGGTGTCATAGACAGATGCCAGATGAAAAATGTACAATACTATATGATGGTATACAATAGAAGCAAAGAGGGTGAGAGGAACATGAATATATTATTTTTCCAATGGTTCGCATTCATGCAGAAGGGCATAGAGAATGCATTAAAGAAGATGAATGTAAGCTATGATGTGTTTTACTATGACATGAAAGACTGGGATAATGATGATGAGCTTGAGAGAAAGCTGTCTGACTATCTTAAGAATAGTAATGTTACATATGATGCTGTGTTTTCAGTGAATTTTATTCCTATGGTATCGGATGTATGCAGCAGATTAGTGTCTGAGTTTAATACAGATAGATACAGGAAGCTTAAGTACATATCATGGGTATATGACTGCCCTGTCAATATAAGAAGGACAGCTGCGTTAAAGAATGACTGCAATATCATATATTTTTTTGACAGAATCCAGGCTGAAAGCTATGCAAAGCAGGGAGTAAGAGGTGCTGGACATATGCCACTTGCTGTTGATACTGATATCTTTGCTGAGGCTATTAATAATGCATTTGGTAATGTTGTAAACAATGTTGCAAGCAATGTTGGAAATTCTTGTATTAGTGATGTGGCATTTGTAGGCAAGCTTTACAGGTCGGATTATCAGTATATAAGCAAGTATCAGGATGAGTATACAAGGGGCTATCTTGAAGGTATAGTATCAACACAGGAGAAGATATATGGGGGATATGTTATAGATGATTGTGTGAATGATAATATTATGAAATGTATCAATGATAACTTTGCGAAAGTATCAGGTGGAACTTATTCTGTTATTAAGCCGGAGGTTACTTATGCGCTTGCAACTGAGGTTACGGGGAGAGAGCGTTATAAGGCACTTGCGCTGCTGCAGAACAGGTGCAGGGTTAATCTTTATTCAACTGATAAGGATGACAGGCTGTCAGGACTTAACCAGTGTGGTCCGGTGGATTATTATAATCAGATGCCGCTTGCTTTTAATCAGGCAAAGATTAACCTAAATATATCTTTAAAGATTATACAGTCAGGGATTCCGTTAAGAGTGTTTGATGTTTTGGGCTGTGGAGGTTTTCTTATAACGAATTACCAGCAGGAGATAGCAGAGAACTTTGAGGATGGAAGGGAACTTGTAATATATGAGGATATTCCTGATCTTATTGCAAAGGTGGATTATTATCTGTCACATGATGATGAGCGCCTAAGGATAGCGTGCAATGGATATGAAAAGGTAAAGAGTGAATGTACATTTGAAAAAAGAATGAATAAAATTTTGTCAGGAATGTTATAATTATGCTTGTATAAAATCATTGATTAACTTACAATAAAGGCATATAAGTAATATCATAAAGCCAGATTATGAGAATTTAGTAATGCATATTGAGAAAGATTATAAGAGGCAGGTTGTACAGATTATGGAAAAGCTTAATTCATTTTATAAAATGCTTAAAAATAATGCAGAGAAATATCCTAATAAGGAAGCTATAATATATGATACTATGACTATTTCATATAGCAAGCTTTTTGAGGATGTATGTAAGAAAGCACTTCACCTTAAGAGATTTACAGGAAACCGTATTGCACTATATGGTCCTTCATCATACAGGTGGATTGTTAATATGTTTGGTATAATACTTGCTGGCAAGGATGTTATGCTTGTTGATTTCTTTCTGCCACAGAATACCCGCAACGATATACTTAAAAAGGTCGGGGTTGATTATGTACTTACATCTACGAATCAGTATATTCTTGCAGATAGTAACGCGATTATGATACCGGATGCCGAAAAGGATGATGTGGAAGGCTTTGTGTATGATGAGGATTCGGTTGTGGAGGGCAATATACTTATGCTTACGGCTGTTCCACAGGAGTGTGATAAAGCAGTAGTCCTTACTGTATCTAATATTTTTAATACTATCAATGAGATTAATGAGTTCTGCTTATGCGAAGAGAATGATAAGGTTCTGGCACAGATAGCACTTCATCATATATTTGGTTATATATATAGTCTTATATGGCCGTTGCATAATGGTGCGTGTGTGTGCATAGGAAGAGGCTTAAGGCATATAGATGCGGACACATATTATTATAATCCTACAATTCTTCCTGGTTCACCATCTATGATAGATTATTTAAAGAGAATCAAAGCATTTAACAACGATTTAAGGACGGTTATTATCGGTGGTGCCAGCTGTCCGTTCAGGCTTTTTGAGGCTTTAAGTGACAGGGACTTAAAGGTATATAATGTATATGGCATGACAGAAACATCTGGCTGTATAGGAATAAATGATACAATGGACGGTACTTATAAGCTGTTTGGTGAAACGCAGGTTACAATCGCAGCTGATGGTGAGATTCTTGTCAGCGGAGATTGTGTCATGAATGGTTATGATAAGGATGAAGCTTATACAGCACGTGTACTAAAGGATGGTGTGTATCATACAGGCGATCTTGGAAGGATTAACGAGAAGGGACGTCTTGTGCTTCTTAAGCGTAACCCTGAGATTATTCTTCTTCCAACAGGTGAGAAGATAAGCCGTACCGTTACAATAAGGGAAATCACAGCACTTGATGGTGTTTCAGAAAGTTATGTAACCTTGTATAATGATAAACTCACAGCATTGATAGTACCTATAGATAAGGAAGCAAGGATAGACCGTTTTGTAAGGCTTATCAACAGATATAATGAAAGAAAGGGATTCCGCTGGGAGATACAGAAAGTTAAGCTTATAAAGGCGCCGTTGCCAAGACTTGATAATGGAGATATAGATCAGGATGCTGTTGATGATTTAATGGTTGATCTGACAGATGTTGGATAGAAAGTTCATGGATAAAGGGTGAAAGGGTGATATCTGGTATGCCGGGGTTAAGAATGACTGGTGTGTGCCGATATATTTATCGTATATTATGAACCGATAGTAAACATGATGGTATAATAATATTATTATTAGGATGAGAGGTAGTATATCATGGAGGATATAAGAAGTAAGCAGTTAGAGGTGTTAGGAGAAGCTAAGGATTATTGCATGAAGGTGCTTCACAGTATAGATACTGTTATTCCTGAGCTTAAAGGTGCTAAGAAGGATGATACAGATGAGTATCTTAGAATGACAGTAGATGCGGTTAACAACACATTAGAGATGTATAACGCAACACGCACGCTTGTAAAGGAACACTCAGATATAGATGAAACAGAGGTAAATAAAGCGGTTGGGAAGCTTGGAGCTGCACTTAAGGGCAGTGCTGATGAAGATAAGGCAGCAGCACTTGAAGATATAAAGGACTTCATAAAGGCTTATGGAGAGGCAGCAAAGAATATTACAGAAGCATAGATACATTTATTTGTCAGTATTGTTGTTTAATTGAATATTAGTTGGTGACAAACGGACAACAGCATATATGCTGTCTGACTTTAGCTTAATTTACGAAAATGAATGTGTGGCTAAATCAGAGGGGAGAGGCATGAGCGGCGGAATTGTGTGTAAAACGCTAAGTTCTTGCAACGAATATGACTTGAATTGTCAATTTTGCAAATAGAGTCACTTTTCACTACTTCAATATAAAATACATAGGTGGGATTGAGCATGAGGTACTCAATCCCACCTTTTTCTGGCTTTTCACTGTATCAACGTAGTTGTATTTTAATACTATATTATGTCAAAGACAGCCATAAGGCTTGTGAGGGATTTTAAGAATAATGCGCAAGGAACACTTGAAAGCTGATTGTGATAGTTCTTAGATATTCCCTCAATATCCAGCAACGATTATACATGGATGTATAATCGAGCGAAAACGAAACATGGATGTTTCGTATGAGCGTTTGCGTTCGTAAACAATACCTACATGGAATATCTTAGAAATATCCAATCAGCTTTCTGGTGACTGTAGAATTATTCTTAAAATACCTCACTAGCCTTATAGCGTCCGTTTGTCAATATAAATACATCAATATAAATACACCAATAAAATACGTCAACATAAATAATATGAATCAACTGTGCTAAACAACTATATATTGAAATATATTTATATGTATCCGTTAAACATCATGCCAGTATAAGCTGAAAGGTTATACGGATCATTGTATGTACGGGTAGGGTTTTTATAAGCAATAATCTTATTGTTGACATAGTCCATAGGATTAAGTGCTATATTTTCAGCCTTTGTTTTAATAGAGTCTTTGAATGAGTTAAGACTTTCAAAAACTTTGCTTAACTGGTTGTCATCAGCAGCCTTGCTTAGAACTTCTTTGTTAGTGCTTATTGTACCATCCTTGTTAAGAGTAAGTCCGTTGCTTTCAAGCTGCTTTTTGTGTGAACGTGCTATAGCAGTTATTTCTTTGTGAAGGCGTTCTGTACCCTGGAACTGATTGTTGGCTTTGTCGTTGGCAGCAGATATAAGATTGTTATATCCTGATACCAGTTCATTAATACTTTCTGCTATTGAATCAGCATCAGCTTTGAGGCTGATAGTTACTGGATTATCTGTAACCTCTGAAAGTTCAAGTGCATATGACTTGTTGATTGTTACAAGGTTATTCATGGAAGAACGTTCTTCATTGTTTATGTTAAATATTGCGTTTGAAGGATATTGTGCAACACGGTCAAGTCCAAGAGTGCTTATCAATGCAGCGTTGGCAGATACATCAGTCTTATCGCTGTTCTGGCTTGGTTCAATCTTGAATATAACAGGTGAGGAACCGCTGATTCCGGTTGCTTCGGACTCTATGTTTATGGCTGTGTTGCCAAGACTGTCTTCCTTGATAGTTGCAGTAAGTCCGATGTTTGATCTGTTTATAAGCCTTGCAAGCTTATTCTGTATGTTGTTTAAGGTTTCACTGCTCTCCACACTAAACTGGAATTCATAAGTTACATTATTAATAGACAGATCAAAGGAATAATCACCTTCTTTTACAAGTCTGGAGCGAGGATGCAGATAGTTGCCGGTATTAATCTGGGATGCTGCAAGCTGCTTTACATTTATGTCAAATGATTCATCATCTGAGGCAAGGCTCGAATCTCCGATGTACTGTGCTGATACAGCATCAGAATTGCTTGACACAGCAGATTTTTTAAACGTCATCTCACCGCTTGAGCTGTCTGATAAGTCCTGGGTTATATTCTCAAGAGCACGTGCGTTTTCCTTAAGGTCTATTGCATATTTCTGGGCAGCGCTCGATAAGTCAAGCTTGTATACAGGGGTCTGGCTGTTAATCTTTACAACCTTGCTGTATGTGTTTTTAAGCTGGGATCTTGTATGGGTATCATACTTGGAATTCATGTGTCCGTACTGGGACAGGTAGTAGCTATATACACTACTGATCATAACAGTCACCTCCTTGTCTGCATAATCAATCTGTATTATATCTGTAGTGGGCAGCACTGTTAAAAAAATTATAGTTATATAAATAATTATTAATGTAAATAATTATTAAATATATTAAATTAAATAGAAACAGTGCTATATTAATATGTATCGGTACGTATAACAAATATATAATTATCAGGAAATCCATTTCCATAAAAAATATCGACCGGATACATTGATACATTGCTGGGTGGTAAATTTGCTTTTAACACACACATTATAACATCGTTTATAATAATGCACAATGTTGCCATATTCTTATTTTATAAGCATAATGTTGATTTTGCAATCATTTTATAGTAATATTTTGATAGGAAAATTTTGTAGATGAAATTTTTGATTTATAAGGCATTGACATCACTATGATTGTTACAATATAAGTATGAATGAATATAACAATGAAAACATAATTTTAATATAATGCAAACAAATACAATGTAGATAAATATAATAAAAGAAATAAAAGTTATAAAATTAATAACAAATGGGTTGACGGATTGATAAATAATGTGATATATTAGGCTGGCTATGGAAGCGGTCTTTTTTTTATGCCCTGAACTGACCCAACGGTACAGGATATAAGAAAAAACCAATTGGTGTTAATAACACCTGCAAAATAAATAATTGGAGGTGGAAGTTGTGCGAGTAAAGATAACATTGGCATGTACAGAGTGTAAACAGCGTAATTACAACATGACTAAGGAAAAGAAAGCCCATCCAGACAGAATGGAAACTAAAAAGTATTGCAAGTTCTGTAAGTCACACACATTACACAAGGAAACAAAGTAATTAGTATCAGTGAGGTATTAAGATGAGTGAAGCTGTTAAGACAAAGAAACAGAAAAAGAGCTGGTTCAAGGGACTTAAGGCAGAGTTCTCTAAGATCATTTGGCCAGACCAGAAGTCACTTACAAAGGAAACCATCGCTGTATTGGTTGTATCCGTATTATTAGGTGTAATTATTTCAGTTGTGGACTTGATTGTTCGCTTTGGAATTGAATTCATTGTAAAGTAAGGAAAAGGTGATCAGATGGACGAAGCAAAATGGTATGTGGCTCATACGTATTCTGGCTATGAGAATAATGTAAGAGTTAATATCTTAAAGACAGTTGAGAACAGAAATCTTCAGGATCAGATCTTTGATGTGCTTGTGCCGGTTGAAACAGTAGTTGAAGTAAACAACGGCAAGCCAAAGACAGTTGAGAGAAAGATATTCCCTGGCTATGTATTTGTTAAAATGGTTATGAATGATGACAGCTGGTATGTTGTCAGAAATACCAGAGGTGTAACGGGGTTTGTTGGTCCTGGATCTAAGCCAGTGCCATTATCTCCAGCTGAAGTTAAATCATTCGGAATCGATGATGAGAATGGTTCAGTTGAAGAATCTAAGCCAGTGGTTGAGTTCGCTGGTAAAGTGGGTGATCAGATTCAGATTCTTTCAGGTGCCTGGGAGAATACAGTTGGTCAGATCACAAGCATTAATGAGGGCAAGCAGTGTGTCACTATTAATGTTGAAATGTTCGGTCGTGAAACACCGGTCGAAGTTGACTTCACAGACGTGAAGGTACTGTAATCAAGGTGATCAAAAACTGTACGGGCTGCATATAAAGGCCTGACATCAGTTGTTTTGACTGCCTGTGGGAGGCTTAATAGCCGCCATAAACCACATTTATAATTAGGAGGTGCCACAATGGCAAAGAAAGTAACAGGTTATATTAAATTACAGATTCCTGCCGGCAAGGCTACACCAGCTCCACCAGTTGGTCCAGCACTTGGTCAGCACGGTGTTAACATTGTAGAATTTACAAAGCAGTTTAATGCAAAGACAGCAGATCAGGGTGACTTAATCATCCCTGTAGTTATTACAGTTTATGCTGATAGAAGCTTCAGCTTCATCACAAAGACTCCACCTGCTGCAGTTCTTCTTAAGAAGGCTTGCAACATTAAGTCAGGTTCAGGTGTTCCTAACAAGACTAAGGTTGCTACAATCAAGAGAGCTGAAGTTCAGAAGATCGCTGAACTTAAGATGCCAGATCTTAATGCAGCTACTATCGAAGCAGCTACATCTATGATCGAAGGTACTGCTAAGAGTATGGGTATCGTTGTAGAAGACTAATTCTATATGTATCTGTAACTACTGTAATTGATTATTAATGATTAATTACTTTCAATTGATTATTAGAGATTTCATAGAAGAACATGCGGATAGATTAATCCTATAATTTTTCCGGGATTGTTCAATATGTGGGAGGAAAGATAGAATCCTTCCGATAACACCACTAGGAGGTTTATAATGAAAAGAGGAAAGAAATACGTAGAGGCAGCCAAGAATATTGACCGCCAGACATTATATGAAGCAGCTGACGCAGTTTCTTTAGTAAAGAAGAGTGCAGTTGCAAAGTTCGATGAGACTATCGAAGCTCATATCAGAACAGGTTGTGATGGACGTCACGCTGAGCAGCAGATCAGAGGAGCTGTTGTTCTTCCACACGGAACAGGTAAGACTGTTAAGGTTTTAGTATTTGCTAAGGGCGCTAAGGCTGATGAAGCTGAAGCAGCTGGTGCAGATTTCGTTGGTGGTGAGGAACTTATTCCTAAGATCCAGAATGACAACTGGTTTGATTTTGATGTAGTTGTTGCTACACCTGATATGATGGGCGTTGTTGGTCGTCTCGGACGTGTACTCGGACCTAAGGGCTTAATGCCAAACCCTAAGGCTGGTACAGTTACTATGGACGTAACAAAAGCTGTTAATGATATTAAGGCTGGTAAGATCGAATACAGACTTGATAAGACTAATATCATTCACGTGCCAATTGGTAAGGCTTCATTCACAGAGGAGCAGTTATCAGACAACTTCCAGGCTATTATGGATGCAATCGTTAAGGCTAAGCCATCTTCACTTAAGGGTCAGTATTTAAAGAGTGTTGTTCTTACAGCTACTATGGGACCTGGTGTTAAGGTTAGCACAGCTAAGTATGTTGGCTAATATGTTGTTTCTTGTAGTTAACAAGGAATATTGATGCGAAAGATTGATTTTGCAATATTATTAAAACATATTTTGTAAAAATGGTTGACAACCTATATATTATGATAGTATACTATCAGCTGTATGTGATTATTCGCATACGAAGTGAAAGCTATATTTCACATTTTGCCTAAGACAGCAGGTCCCGAAAGGGTTAAAGGTAATACGCCTACCGAGGACAGACTTGTATTTTAAAGTGTGTCAGTCTGGAAGTACAGACTGATGATAAGACTTTAGAATATATTTATCAGTTTATTCAGTCCTTCTGTCATAGCGGCAGGAGGGCTTTTTTGATAGCCTGATACATTGTACGTCTGGGCAGAATATTATCTGGAAACAGATACTAATCTAACAGGAGGTAAATATTCATGGCAAAAGTAGAACTTAAGCAGCCTATTGTAGACGAAATCAAAGCAAGCTTAGAAGGCGCTCAGGGCGTTGTGGTAGTTGACTACCGTGGCTTAACTGTTGAGCAGGATACACAGCTTCGTAAGCAGTTAAGAGAAGCTGGTGTCGTTTACAAGGTTTATAAGAATACTTTAGTAAAGAGAGCAATCGCAGGTACAGAGTTCGAACCAATGACAGAGGTTCTTGAAGGACCTAACGCTATTGCAATCTGCAAGGATGATGCTACAGCTCCAGCAAGAGTTTTAGCTAACTTTGCTAAGACAGCAGAAGCACTTGAACTTAAGTGTGGTGTTGTTGAAGGTACTTACTATGATGCTACAGGAATCGCAGCTATCGCAAGCATTCCTTCAAGAGATGAACTTCTTGCTAAGTTCCTTGGAAGCATCCAGTCACCTATTACAAACTTTGCCCGCGTTATTAAGCAGATCGCTGAGAAGAACGAAGAGGTTGCATAATATCGCAGCATAAAACGATTATCGACGAGGCTGCCTGAAACTTATCAGACAGACTACGAAACTTAATTAAAGACTATAAAAAGGAGATTATAATAATGACTACACAGGAAATTATCGAAGTTATTAAGGGTTTATCAGTATTAGAATTAAACGATTTAGTTAAAGCATGTGAAGAAGAATTTGGTGTTTCTGCAGCAGCAGGTGTTGTTGTAGCAGCAGGTGCAGGCGCAGGTGCTGCAGCTGAAGAAAAGACAGAGTTTGACGTTGAGCTTACAGAAGCTGGCGCTAACAAGGTTAAGGTTATCAAGGTTGTTCGTGAAATC